>Ga0255188_1000030_pt1 | contig 62297 bp, 50 predicted proteins | sample Miss_Cont_RepB_8_FD_188427 | JGI IMG/M metagenome (GOLD analysis project Ga0255188, IMG submission 188427) | Freshwater microbial communities from Mississippi River, Louisiana, United States - Miss_Cont_RepB_8h | ecosystem: Environmental > Aquatic > Freshwater > River | place: USA: Louisiana... | reverse complement strand
TTGCGGCCCTTCTGGGAAACCCCGGCGCGGGCCTTGTCGCTCGTGCACCACTGGCTCCACGATCAAGCAAACGCTACTGCTTGACTCATTCTACCGGAACCTAATGGAAAATGGTATCAGAGGGACAGGCGAGACGCGCTGTCCTACTGGACTGCGTTCCTCGACCGCCTCCCGCACGACCTCTTCGACGGCCAGCCCATGCGCTACCGGCGCGAGGGCGAGCAGGGCTTCGCCCTCTGGTCCACTGGCTACGATGGCAAGGATGACAACGCCGGGCCACTGCTGACCAAACCCAGCGGCACGACCCACGTCGGCGAGGAGACGGGCGATCTGGTGTGGCGCTACCCGCAGGCAAAGTAGGTCAGTGCTTCCAGCCTGACCTTTCCTCTCAAGAACCCGCTTGAGCGGAGTCTGAAGTTTGAAAGACAGGCGGGACGCGCTGTCCTACTTGGATTGCCGGCAATCACTTCGCTCGACGGCCAGCACAGAAACTTCAATTCACGCCCCCGCCGCGCGCACCTTCATCGTCGTGCGCATGAAAACAACTCGTTCGGCTCAGACGCCATCGTCCTCCCGTTTCCACCTGCCGCTCGTGGCTTTGCTGGCGGGTGTCGCGCTCCTGGCCGCCGGCTGCCACGCGCTCGACCACAGCAACACCCGCAAGCGGCACAACTCCAGCCTCGTGGATTACCTCTACCCGCGCGGCAATCACACCCAGCCCACCAAGCCCTCGGTGCCCACGCTCACGCTGCCGCTCAAGGTCGGCATCGCGTGGGTGCCGGAGTCCACGGGCAACAAGGACCAGTATCGTCGGCAAGATTCCGTGCTGACGGAGGCGCGGCGCAAGGAACTGGCGGAGGCGGTCATCCCGCACTTCCAAAAATATCCGTTCATCAAGTCCATCGAGCTTGTCCCGACGGCTTACCTGACGCCGGGTGGCGGGTTTGAGAATCTCGACCAGCTCAAGGCGTTGCTGGGCGTGGACGTGATTGCGCTGCTGTCGTTCGACCAGTTGCAGACTTCGGACAGCACGGAGCTGTCGCTGCTCTACTGGACCATCGTGGGGGCTTACGTGATTCCCGCCGAGGCCAACCGCACGCACACGATGGTGGACGCGGCGGTGTTCGACATCGCCAGCCGGCAGTTGCTCTTCCGCGCGCCGGGCTCGAGCAAGTCCGAGGGCCTCGCCACGGTCATCCGCACGGATGAGCGGCTGCGGGTGAAGAGCGACGAGGGCTTTGTCGCAGCTTCGACCAACATGGTGGCGAACCTGCAGGGCGAACTCGCCGCGTTCCAGCAGCGCATCAAGGAAAAGCCGGAGACGGTGCGCATCGTGCGCTCGGCGGGCTACACGGGCGGCGGGGCGTTTGGCTGGCAACACGTCGGGATGCTGGGTGGCGTGGTGCTGCTCGGGATGCTGCTGCAACGGCCGCGCGAATAAGGGCAGCAAGGCTCAACCGCTAACCCGCACAGACCGGCACTGATGGAAAACTCCGTTGAAATGTCCGAGCCGACCGGCGGCGTTACGGCGGTGCCGACGGCTTTCAGCCGGCGTCCGGAGCGGGCAGAAGTTCGAGTGCGGTCAGACATGCTCACGCGCAACGCGGCGGCTGGAAGCCGCCGGCACGGGGTTGCCGGGCTGCTCGTGCTGGCGGCGCTGGCGACTTGCTCGCCGGGTTTCCATGCGTGGTGCGTGTTGGACCGCGAGGCGGTGGCGGCGGGCGAGTTGTGGAGGTTGTGGACGGGGCATCTGGCGCACTTCTCGGTGCCCCATCTGCTCGTGGACGCCCTGGTGTTCGCCCTGTTGGCAATGGCGCTGCGGCGGGCGGGGGAGAGTTCGCTCGGTCGGGTGTTGGCCCTCGGCGCAGCGGCCTTGAGCGTGAGCGTGTTGGTTGGCGACTTCTCGCTCGCGCGCTACGGCGGGCTTTCCGGGCTGAACGCGCTGCTGCTGGGCCGGCTCGTGGTGCGGTGGTTTCAAGCTGGCGGACAGCAGCGGCTACTTGGGCTGGCTCTGCTCGCGGTCACGGTGGGGAAGTTGACGCTCGACTCGCTTGGGTGTGGGCCGTCGGGCGTGGACTTCGGTTCCGTCGCCGTGGTGCCGAGCCACTTGAGCCACTGGCTCGGGCTGGGCTGGGGGCTGGTGCTGCCGATGCGCGACGTAATGGGGACACTCTTGTCCCCTGTGCCGCATGTTTCGCGGTGCCGCTGAAGGGGGACAGGAGTGTCCCCCTCACGGCTCAGGCGAAGAATACTTTCTCCGCCGTGCGGCGCAGCAGCCAGTCTCGGTCGGTGGCGGAGAGGAAGTCGAGGCGGTCGCGGATGAGCGCGATGCTGTCGGCGTAGGTGTGGCCGCGCTGGACTTGGTAGGGACAGTCGGTGGCCCACATGAGGCGTTGCGGACCGAAGATGTCGCGGAGGCGGCGAATCATCGGACCGAAGTCGAGATAGGGCGCACGCTTCTGCCCGAACGCGTAGAAGGCCGACGCCTTCACATGAACGTGCGGAAACTTTGCGAGCGCGCAAAGGGCGTTGATGTCCGCTTCGAGGAACTGGCCGCTCACGCCGATGCGCGCAAAGTGGTCAAACACCACGCGGGTGCGCGGGTATTTCGCGCACATCGCCGCAAGACCGGGCAGCGCGTTGGGCCCGACCAGCGGGCAGAGAGCGAGACCGTCGTCGCCAGCACATTTCCACATCTCCGTCATGCCGGGCGAGCCGAGCCAGGCGTCCACGGTCTGCGAGCCGGGGTTGATGCGGAAGCCGCGCACGCCCTGCTTCGCGAGCTCGCGCATCGCATCCTGCGGACGAGCAGCGCTGCTATCCACAATGCCCACGCCGGCAAAAACACCGGGGAACCGGCGGATGGCGTCGAGCATGTAGCGATTGTCGAAGCGGTAGAAACTCATCTGGATGAGCACGGTGCGCGTGACGCCGTGCGGTCGGGCGAGGGCGAGAAATTCCTCGGCGGTGAAGCTCGGCGGCTGCATCGCCGAAGGCTGGTATCCCGGCGCGAGCGGGAAGGCGGCGGTGTCCGGCGTCCAGATGTGAACATGGGCGTCAATGAAGCCCCGGGAGGTGGATGTGGACGGCATGGTGGAACAGGCGCTGAACGAACCCGCAGCGGCAACGGTCGTGGTTAGAAAGGATCGCCGGGACGGAGGGGAGGAAGTTGGCATGGTGCGTGAAGTGAAGTTAGAAGCCCGAAGGTCGGGGCGTCAATCGCACGCCTCGGGAGCACCGCCGCAGGGGCGCTTCCCTCAAAATTGATTGTTCCATCCGCAAGCCGCCGCCTAAGCTGCGCGCGTGGAAAAAGAGTCGGCCAAGCCGGTTGGCACGTCGCTGTTGCAGGATGCACTGGCGCTGCCGCTGCCGCAGTCTTACCTCAACTTCGTGGGCCGGCAGAGCTTTCGCCTGCTGCAGACGATTCAGGGGGTGGGAGCGTTTGCGCTGATCACGCTGGGTGTCACCTTCACCAAGTTCAACACCGCCTGGCGGGTGACGCATCCGCTCATCCGGGCGGAGATCGAGCGGGCCGGCGTGCGGTTGCTGCCCGGGGTGGTTTTTCTTGGTCTGGCCTTGGGTTTGGTGATCGTGGGCCAGACGGTTTCGCTGCTGACCAAGGTGGGCGCAGAACAATTTGCCGGCACGGTGATGGTGACGGTGCTGGTCCGCGAGCTGGGGCCGCTGGCGGCCGCGCTCCTCGTGATGGCGCGGGTGGGCACGGCGATTGTGATCGAGCTGGGCCTGAGCCGCGCGCAGGGCGAGGTCGAGGCGCTGGAGTCGCTGGGGATTGATCCGGTGCATTATCTGGTCATGCCCCGGGTCATCGGGCTGGCGGCCGCGATTTTCTCGCTGACGGTGTATTTGATCATCACTGCGGTGGTCAGCGGCTATTTGTTCGTGTTCTTGCAGGATGTGCCGCTGAGGCCGGCGGCTTATTTCAGCCAGATAGCGCAGGCCCTGGTGTGGCAGGATTTCCTGTTGCTCGGCCTCAAGACCATGACCTACGGCACGATCATCGCGGTGGTCACCTGCTACCACGGGCTTGCGCAACGGCTCCGGCTGGAAGAGGTCTCGGACGCGACCACGTCGGCGATCGCGCAGTGCGTCGTGGGCTGCGTGTTGGCCGATGCGCTGTTCATCGTCATCTACCTCCTGATGTAGGCATGAGCACTGTCGTCCCACCGCCTGCGGATCCCCTCCTTGAACTGGTGGAGGCAGACATCGCATCCGCTGGAAATCTGGAGCTGGCCCTGGTGAAGCGGGTGAGCTGGCGGTTGCTGCGGGGCGAGTATTGGGCGGTGGGCGGGCTGCAATGGTCGGGCAAGAGCGACTGGCTCGCCACGGTGGCGGGCCTGCAACGGCCGGCGGCGGGCGAACAATTCTTGTTTGGCGTGTCGCCAGCGGTGCTCCACCAGTCGGACTTGGTGGTGGATCGCCAGCGCATCGGGCTGGTGTTCGAGAACGGCGGGCGGCTCTTTGGACAGATGTCGGTGCGGCAGAATGTGGCACTGCCACTGTGCTACCATCACAACTGCCCGCCGGAGGACACGCGGGAAACGGTGGCGGCCGTGCTGGCCCTGACCGGGCTGGCGGAGCTGGCGGACGAGCCAGCCAGCCAGCTCAATCGCAGTTGGCGTCAGCGCGCCGCCCTGGCCCGCGCGCTGGTGCTGCGCCCGGAAGTGCTGCTGCTCGACAATCCGCTCGCGGGGCTCGATCCACGTCAGGTGCGCTGGTGGCTGGACCTGCTCGACGCGCTGAACGTCGGCCACCCCTGGCTCGCGGGCAGGCCGCTGACCTTGGTCGCGACGACGGATGATCTCCGGCCCTGGCGCACCCGGGCGCACCAGTTCGCCCTGTTGCAGAATGGACACTGGTGCAGCCTGGGCGGACGGGCGGAGATGGCGGCGCACACGGAACCCGCGCTGGAGGATCTGATGACTTTATGAACCACCCCGTGGCCCGTCACCGCAGTGGACCGGGACTTTTCCCCACCGGCTGGTTTCCCAGCTACTAACTTCCCATGGCCCTCCAAGATCTTACCCCGCAACTCCGCACCCGCCTCGGCCGCGTCGAGCGCACCGTGGGGGTGTTTGTCATCGTCGCCACGGTGCTGTTGCTCTCGGGCTTCAGCTACTACCTCTACCACACCGCCCAGCGCAAAGGCTGGCTCGAGGTCAAGGCCCCGTTCTTCACCTACGTGGACAGCGCCGCCGGCCTCAAGGAAGGCGACGCCGTCCGGATGATGGGCTTCCCCGTGGGCGAGATCCGGCGCATCACCGCCGAGGAACCGGGCAAGGACTTCGATGTCTATGTCGAGTTCATCATCAAGGGCGACTTCATCGGCTACATGTGGACCGACTCGCGGGTGCGCGTGAATTCGGCGGACTTCCTCGGCGGGCGCTTTCTGGAAGTCATGAAGGGCGGCTGGAATGGCTACACGAATGCCAACGGAACGAAGAAGAACCTGAACGCCATCTACAAGCTCGACGGCAAACGCATCAGCGAAGTGTGGGTGGACACGCAAGGCGGCTACACCAACTTCGCCGACTACGGCAAGCCCTACTGGCTCATCGCGGACGAGACGCCGGCGTTGTCCAAGCGGGCCGAGAAACTCGTGGCCCAGGCCGAGGCCGCGCTGCCCAACCTGCTCGCGCTCACCAACCAGGTCGCCGCCCTGCTCGCCACCACCACGCGCACGATCACCAACCTGGATGCGCGCGTCGCCGAGCTGAAGCCCATCATGAGCAACGCCAACCACCTCGTCGCCAGCTTTCATCCCGTCAGCACCAACCTCCACCGCATCTCCGCCAACCTCACGAATCCCGCCGGCTCCCTCGGCACCTGGCTGCTGCCGACGAACTTGAACGCCTCCGCCGAGCAGACGCTGCTGTCCGTGCGCACCACGCTGGCCGAGGCCCGCACCACGTTCAGCAACGCAAACCAAATGCTCACGGACACCCGCAAACTGATGGCCACCGCCGACGGGACCATCGCCCGCACGGACACGAACATCACCATGCTGGCGCTGAACCTCGATCGCTCGCTGTCCAACCTCGCCAACCTCACGAGCAACCTGAACGCGCAGGTCGAGGCCAACACCAACCTCGTCAGCCAGGTGTCCTCGGCCATCGTTCACACGGACCAGTTGGTGCAAGGCCTGAAACATCACTGGCTGCTCCGCTCGGCCTTCAAGGAGAAGCCGCCCGCCAAGCCGGGGAAATAGTGCCTGCGCCCCGTAGCCGCCGACGTAGGGAGGCGAACCCTTGGATGGCCTAACGATCCGCCTCCTCACGTCGGCGGCTACGAGGCATGGGACTTCATCCGCGCGTAGGCTTCCAAGGCGACTTCCCGCGCGATGGCGTGGCTGACGATGGGCCGGGGATAATTGCCGTCCAACTGCACGCCGGCTTGGGCGAGCACTTGGGCGGGCGCGGTCCATGGCTGGTGAATCCACTCGGCGGGCAGGCGCGCGAGCTCCGGCACCCAGCGCCGGACGTAGTCACCTTGCGGATCAAACTTCTCTCCTTGGCTGACAGGGTTGAACACGCGGAAGTAGGGAGCAGCATCCGCGCCGCAGCCGGCAGTCCATTGCCAGCCCAGCGTGTTCTGCGCGAGGTCGGCGTCCACGAGCGTGTCCCAAAACCACCGCGCCCCGAGCTGCCACGGGAGCAGCAAATCCTTCACGAGGAAGCTGGCCACCACCATGCGCACGCGGTTGTGCATCCAGCCCGTGGTCCAGAGTTCGCGCATCCCGGCATCCACCAGCGGATAGCCGGTGCGGCCGCGCTGCCAGGCGCGCAACTGGTCGGCATCCTCGCGCCACGGGAACTTCGCGAACTCCGGTCGGAGCGGCGCGGTGGGCGTGCGGGGGAAATGATAAAGCAGGTGATGCGCGAACTCGCGCCAGCCGACTTCCGCCAGAAACTGACTGCCGCGCCACGCCGATTCCGGCAGGCCCTGTGCCTCCGCGTGGGTCCGCAACGCGGCCCAGATCTGGCGCGGCCCGAGTTCGCCAAAGTGCAGATGTGGGGAAAGTCGCGAGGTGCCGCTGAGGTCCGGACGATTGCGGTTCGCGGCGTAACCGGCGAAGGCAGCTTTGCAGAAATGACGAAGAGCCGTCTGCGCTCCCGCTTCCCCGGGCTGCCAGGCGGTTCGCAGGCCCCCGGCCCAATCCGGTTTGGGCAGCAGATCGAGTTCCGCCAGTGACAGGGACCGGGGCCACCGGGCCGGGGCCGGCAAGGAGCGCGGTGCTGGCAGCGGGGTCGGCACGTCCTTGGCGACACAAGTTTTCCAGAACGGCGTGAAGACCTGAAACGGATGACCGCTCTTGTTCTGAATCGTCCACGGCTCGAACAGCAGCGCGCCGTTGCAACTTTCAGCAATGAGTCCGCTGGCTGACAGCCGCTGCTGCATCTCCGTGTCGCGGGCGGTGATGAGCGGCTCGTAACGGCGGTTCCAAAACACGGCTCCGGCTCCGGTTTCGGCCGCGAGTGAGAGCAATTCGTCGAGGCTGCTCCCGCGACGCAACACCAGCCGGGAGCCGAGCTGGGCGAGGTCTGCCGCGAGCGAGGCTAGGGACTGATGCAGCCACCAGCGGCTGGCTCCGCCCGGGGACCAGTGGCCTTCCTCCTCTGGCGCGTGAATGAACACCGGGATCACGGGACCGCCCCGTTTCACGGCCGCTTGGAAGGCGGGCTGATCCGCGAGGCGCAAATCCAGGCGCAGCCAGACGATGGCGGGAGTCACACTCATGCGGCGCGGAATGTGCCCGCCAACTGGCCGAAGGCAAGCGCGCCCAGCGCGACACCGAAAGGGGGACACTCTTGTCCCCCATTCCGCCAGCGACAAAGGGGACAAGAATGTCCCAACCACTAGGGTTTCATGGAGAGAACCAACGTCCCTCAAACTCGCGCTTTCGGTCCATGAACCCGTGCCGGCGGCTTCCAGCCGCCGTCCGTGGGCAACGGCAGTTCGAGGACGCTTCGAGCAATCCACCCGCAATGCGGCGGCTGCAAGCCGCCGGCACGGGTTCATGGCCAGCCGCAACTCGGGCAGGGCCAATTCACAAGCGCGTGCAACCAGCGTGGTCGCAGGCAATTCCTGCTCGCCGCGCCAACGCGTGGAGAAACATTCCTTGGCGGCCAAGCGTGCCACGCGCCGGGCTCAGCGTTCGGCGGTGAGCAAGGGAATTTAGGGCAAAGGAATCACCCGCGGGCGAGTTCTTTGCCGACTCAATTCGCTTGCCCTCAATTCCCTTGCCCGCTTGGTGAATACGCCCTGCAACTCGGGCCTCACCGGCCCCAGATCAAGATCGCCCCGCCCAGCGCGACGCGATACCAGCCGAAGACCACGAAGGTGTGCGTTTGGATGAAGCGCAGCAGCCAGTGGACGGCGATGAAGGCCGTGATGGCCGAGACCAACGTGCCCAAGCCCAGTGCCACCCAGTCCACGGGCACGGCTGGCGAGACTTTCATCGCCTTCATCGTTTCGTAGGCGCCGGCGGCGAGCAGCGTCGGCACGCCCAGCAGGAAGGAAAACTCCGTGGCCGCCGGCCGGCCCAGGCCCAGTGCCATGGCCGCCAGAATCGTCGTGCCGGAACGAGAAGCCCCGGGAAACACCGCCGCCAGGAGCTGGCCCACGCCGATCGCGAGCGCAACGGTCCAGGTAATCTCCATCGCCGCCGGTTTGCCGCGCAACCAGCGTTCCAGCCCGATGAACACCACGCCGCCGATCAGCGTGGCCCAGGCCACCGGGGCCACGTCCTTGGGCAGCTTGAGCCCGGCTTTCTTCAGCAGCAGACCACCGACGGCGGTGAGCAGGAAGGCGGCCCCGAGCTTGAGCAGGTATTCCCGCGTGCCGGGTTCGGCGAAGCGGGTGGCAAACTCCTTCACGCGGTTGGAGAACACCGCGATGACTGCCAGCACCGCGCCGGACTGGATGCCGACGTTGAAGATGTCCGAGCGTAGGAAGCTGTCGGCGGGTAGCTTGAGCCAGTGCTCGGCCAGCAGCAGATGGCCAGTGGACGAGATGGGGAGAAACTCAGTGATCCCCTCGATGACACCGAGAAGGATTGCCGCGAGCCAGTCTTGCACGCGGCGGTTAAACGCGAAAAGCGCGCGCGGGACAAGCGGCAAGTGGTGCGGGCATCCGTAGCCGCCGACGTGAGGAGGCGGATTTAAGGAACACCCGAAGTCCGCCTCCTCACGTCGGCGGCTACGAGGTTGGGCTGAACTTGATTGCCAGCCCCAGCCGGCTCGTCAAAGTCCGCCGACACATGAAATTCACGTTCTGCTCCGCCGCCCTCGTTCTCGCCGCCCATGCCCACGCCGCCGACTGGGCGCAGTGGCGCGGCCCCAACCGCGACGGCCATCTGGCCGCGAGCATCGCCACGCTGCCCAAGGAGGCCAAGCCCCTCTGGAGCATCCCGGTGGGCAGCGGCCAGGCGTCCCCGATCGTGGCCAGTGGCAAATTGATTTACCTCGATGAGCAGAACGGCCAGGAGGTCGCCCATGCCGTGGACCTCAAGACGGGCAAGGAACTCTGGCAGACGCCGGTCGGCCAGTCGGAAGCGTTCGAGAATGCCTATGGCACCGGCCCGCGCTGCACGCCGCTGATCGACGGGGACCGGCTTTATGTGCAGACCTGCCGGGGCGAGTTCAGTTGCCTGGGGCTGGCCGATGGCAAAAAGATCTGGCGCACGGACTTTGACAAGGACTGGGCCGCTCCGTTCTTCGGCAACAAGAGCCGCGACCCCGAGGCCGGCCAGACGGCCGCGCGCCGCCACGGCAACAATGGCTCGCCGGTGATTGACGGGGACCGCGTGTTCGTGCCGGTGGGCAGCCCGACCAAGGGCACGCTCGTCGCCTTCGACAAAAAGACCGGCAAGGTGCTCTGGACGGCTGGCAAGGAGAACACCGCCTATTCCTCGCTCGTGGTGGGCACGCTCGCAGGCACCCGGCAGGTCGTCCACCTCACGGGGGATTCCCTCATGGGCGTGGACGCGGCCACCGGCAAAATCCTCTGGCAGACACCGGTGAAGACCGGGGCCAAACGCCACGTGCTCACCCCGATCCTGGCCGACGATTCCGTCACCATCTCCTCCTCCTCCGTGGGCCTGACCAAGTTCGCGATCACCAAGGACTCCGGCGGCTACAAGGCCGAGCCCGCGTGGAAGAACGACAAGATCAAGATCACCCTCGCCACGCCCGTGCTGGTCAACGGCCATCTCTACGGGCTCGGCACCGGCGGCAACAAGACCGAGTTCATCTGCGCGGATTTCAAGACGGGCGAATTGAAGTGGAGCCAGCCCGGGTTTGGCGACTACGCGGCCATCATCGCCGCCGGGGACAAGCTCCTCGTGCAGGACATGACCGGCACGATGCTGCTGCTCAAGGCCAGCCCGGAGAAGTTCGAGGAGCTGGGCCGCCTGCAAGTCTGCGGCAACACGTGGAGCCACCCCGCCATCGCCGAGGGCAAGCTCTACCAGCGCGACAAGAAGCAACTCTTCGCGCTGGAGTTGGTGAAGTAATGCCAGCTAGATGTGCAGCGCGGCCGACCAAGTCCTCAGTCCGCCGTGAGGGGGACACTCTTGTCCTCCATTCGGCTGCGGCATAGGGGACATGAGTGTCCCCTTTACGCCGCCCCGGGCCGAGCGCGGAGCTTCATGGCAGGCCCGCGCGCCTTTTCCCGGCTGGTCCGCCGCTGAGGAATGGGCTCCGCACTGGCGCTCTGGATGAACTCCGACTGGCTGCGCACGGCCTTGCTCCCGCGCTTGGGCTTCAACTGCCGGTAGGCTCCATCCGCCTCGAGCACCCGCGCCTTCACATTGTCCGCCAGCACCCGGTCCAGCACCTCGTGCTTCACCCGGTCACGGAGGTTGCCGTCCTCGATGGGGAAGACCACCTCGACGCGCCGGAAGAAATTGCGGGGCATCCAGTCCGCGCTGCCCACGAAGATCTCCGACTGGCAGGCGTTCTCGAAGTAGAAGATGCGGCTGTGCTCGAGGAACCGGTCCACCACGCTGCGCACGGTGATGTTCTCGCTCACGCCCGCCACGCCGGGGCGAAGGCAGCAGATGCCGCGCACGATCAGATCAATCTTCACCCCCGCTTGCGACGCGCGGTAAAGCGCCTCAATCATGCCGCGATCCACCAGCGAGTTCATCTTGGCGATGATGCGGGCAGGCAGGCCGCGCCGGGCGTTGTCCGCCTCGCGCGCGATGAGCTTGAGCATCCGGGCGTGCAGCTCGAACGGGGCCACCAGCAGCTTGCGCGTGTCCTGAAACTGGCAGATGCCGGTGAGCAGGTTGAACAGGGACGCCACATCCTCGCCGAAATCAGGCCGGCTGGTGAACAGCCCGAGGTCGGTGTAAAAGCGCGCGGTGGTGGCGTTGTAATTCCCCGTGGCGAGATGCACGTAGCGGCGGATGCCATCGGGATCGCGCCGCACGATCAGCGTCATCTTGGCGTGGATCTTGTAGCCCACGAGGCCATAGACCACATGCACGCCCGCCTCCTCCAGCCGTCGTGCCCACGCGATGTTGTTCGCCTCGTCGAAGCGCGCCTTCAGCTCCACGACGGCCGTCACCTGCTTGCCGTTGCGCACCGCGTTCATCAGCGCGCCAACGATCCGCGGGTCGCCCCCGGTGCGGTAGAGCGTCATCTTGATCGCCAGCACCTCGGGGTCTTCCGCCGCGCGCGTGAGGAAATCCACCACGCTGCTGAAGCTGTCGAACGGATGATGCAGCAGCACGTCCCGCTCGCGGATGGCCGGGAACAAGTCCTGAACGTCGCGCAAGGCCGGGGCCACGGGCGCGATGAACGGCGGGTCGCGCAGCTCCGGCGAATGGTCGCCCTCGACAATCGCCATGAGCCGCACCGGGTTGATCGGGCCGTCAATGACGTATAGGTCGTCCTCGGTCAGGTGCAGCTTCCCCAGCAGTTCGGCGCGGATCTCGGGCGGACAATCCGCCGCGACCTCCAGCCGCACGGCCTCGCCCTTGCGGCGGTTGTGCAGCTCGGCCTCCACGGCCTTGAGCAGGTTCGCCACATCCTCCTCGTCAATATACAACTCGCTGTTGCGCGTGACGCGGAACTGCCAGTGCCCCAGCAGCTTCGCCCCCGGGAACACGTCCCCGAGGTAATCGCCAATCACATGGGCGAGGAAGACATATTCCTGCCGGGAGTCATCGCGCGGCAGCTTCACCAGCCGCGGCAGCGCGCGCGGCACCTGCACGACCGCCAGCCGGCGCTGCTCCACGCCGTTCTGCCTCAACTCCACCTGCACGATGAGGTTGAGCGTCTTGTTCAGCAGTTGCGGGAACGGATGCGCCGGGTCCAGCCCCAGCGGGGTCAGCACCGGCCGCACTTCCTTCTGGTAATAGCTTTCCACCCACACGCGGTCGCCACCATCCAGCTCGGCCACATTCAGGAACCGGATGTCCTTGGCCGCCAGCGCCGGCACCAGTTGCTCGCGCCAGCAGCGGAACTGGGCCTCGACCAGCCGGCGCACGCGGCGGTTGATGGCGCGGAAACACTCCGTGGCCGTCAGCCCGTCCACGCTGCGCTCCACCACCTCGCTCTCGATCTGCTGCTTGATGCCCGCCACGCGCACCTCGAAGAACTCGTCCAAATTCGAGCTGGTGATGCTAAAGAACTTCACCCGCTCCAGCAGCGGCGTGCGCGAGTCCAACGCCTCGTCGAGCACCCGCTGGTTGAATTCCAGCCAGCTCAACTCGCGGTTGAGGAAATGCTTCGGACCAAATTTGGTTGCGGTTTCAGCCATGCCAAAGGGCGCGTAGCTTAGGCCACCGCCGGCTCCCCTGCAAAGTGACATTTGCGTGGCACGCGGCGGGCGGGCCGCAAGTTTTCCTTCCGACACCGCGCTAGCTGCGGCATAACGCCAGCATCGCATGAAGCCCTGTCCCCGTCTTTCGCTCGCCAGTCTGCTGCTGGGTCTCCTCGCCGGCCTGCTCCACGCCGCGCCCGCGCCGAAGCTCTTCACCGAGGGTGTGCGCGCGACCGAGCCGCTCACGCCGGAAGAACAGCGGTTGAAGTTCCATCTCCCGCCCGGCTTCAAGATTCAGCTCGTCGCCGCGGAACCGGACCTCCGCAAGCCGATGAACATGGCCTTCGACTCCGCGGGCCGCCTCTGGGTCACGGAGTCGCGCGAATACCCCTTTGCCGCCACCAACGCCGCCCTCGCCCGCGACACCATCCGCATCTTCTCGGACTTCGACGACAACGGCCGCGCCCGCAAGGTCACGACCTTCGCCACCAACCTGAACATCCCCATTGGCGTTTACCCGTTCCGTTCCCCCGGTAGCAGCCGACGTGAGGAGGCTCCATCCAACTCGAAACCCAATACCCCAAACGCGAAAACCAGTCAGAGCCTCCTCACGTCGGCGGCTACGAATCTGACTTGGAAGTGCATCGCCTGGAGCATCCCCAACATCTGGCTTTTCGAGGACACGGACGGCGATGGCGTCGCCGACAAGCAGGAGAAACTCTACGGCCCGTTCGACCACACCCGCGACACGCACGGCAACCAAGCAAGCTTCCGCCGCGGCCTCGACGGCTGGATTTACGCCACGCACGGCTTCAACAACCAATCCCGCGTGTCGGGCACGGACGGCCATGAAATCTTCCTCCCCTCCGGCAACGTCTATCGCTTCCGCCTCGACGGCTCGCGCATCGAGCACTGGACCCATGGGCAGGTCAACCCCTTCGGCCTCACCTTCGACCCGCTCGGGAACCTCTACTCCGCCGACTGCCACAGCTCGCCCATCTACCAACTCCTGCGCGGCGCGCACTACCCGAGCTTCGGCCGCCCGCACGACGGCCTCGGCTTCGCGCCCACGACCATCCAGCACTCGCACCACAGCACCGCCATCTGCGGCATCGTCCACATCAGCGACCCCGCGTGGCCCGCCGAGTTTCAGGGCAACCTCTTCATCGGGAACGTGATGACCAGCCGCATCAACCGCGACCGCCTCGAATGGCGCGGCAGCACCAGCGTGGGCCATGAGATGCCCGACTTCCTCAGCACGGACGATCCGTGGTTCCGCCCGGTGGATTTGCAATTCGGCCCCGACGGCGCGCTGTGGGTGGCGGACTTCTACAACCGCATCATCGGCCACTACGAAGTTCCCTTGCTTCACCCCGCCCGCGACCGCGAGCGCGGCCGCATCTGGCGCATCGTCCCCCCCGTAGGAGCCGACGTGAGGAGGCTCAAACTAGCTTCGGGCGGAAAGTCAGAGACTCCTAACGTCGTCACCTACAGCCGCGACGCCCTGCTCAACGAACTCCTCGGGAAGAACCCCACCCGCCGCGCCCTGGCCCGCGAGGAACTCGCCCTGCTACCCAACGCCAACGACCACGGTCTCATCACCCAGGCCGCACAGGGCCTCTGGCACTTCCGTCAGGCCGACGACCGCAAGAGCCTGATGACCTCCACCCTCTGGCTCCTCCAACGCGCCGGCACTCTCGATGACAAAACCCTGCTCGCCGCGCTCACTGACCGCGACGAACCCACCCGCGTCCACGCGCTGCGCATCCTCACCGAGCGCGGACTTCAGGCCGCCGCCCAGGTAGGTCAGCGCGTCTCGCCTGACCCTCTAACTAAAAACCCCGCTCAAGCGGTTTCTGAAAATCAGAAGGACAGGCGGGACGCACTGTCCTACTTGGTCGCCACGCGCACCGCCCTCGCCGACCCCTCCGCCCACGTCCAGCGCGCCGCTGCGGATGCCCTCGCCGCGAACCCTCACCCCGACAACCTCGCCCCGCTCCTCGCCTTGCAGAAACGCGTCCCCGCCGAGGACACCCACCTCGCCCACGTCGTGCGCCTCGCACTCCGCGAACAGCTTCGCCTGCCCGGCGCGTTTGCGAAGCTCTCCGGCGAACAGCTTCCGCCCGCCGACGCCCGCGCGTTTGCCGCCGTCGCCACCAGTCTCACCAATGCCGAGGCCGCGAGCTTCCTCATCCGCCACGTCGAGACCCACACCGAGCCGGCCGATGTCCTCGCCCGCTACGTCACGCACGCTGCCCGCTACGCGCCGGACGCGGACCTGCCGAAACTTGCCAGCCTCGGCCGGAAGCAATTTGCCTCCGACCTCGACACTCAAGCCGCCCTCTTCAAAGCCATGCTCGAAGGCCAAGCCGCCCGCCGTGCCGGCGACTTGCAGTCGCCGTCCGCACCGTCCAGCCCGTCCAACGCCCTCCGCCCCGACCTCCTTGCCTGGGGCACCGACCTCGCCGCCCAGCTCCTCGGCAACGCCGCCCCGACCGCGACCTGGACCCACCTGCCCCTAAACCCCGCCCAGCCCGGCCGCAACCCCTTCGCCTTCGAGGAGCGGACCAGCGCGGACGGCCAGAAGACCCGCCTCATGTCCAGCTTCCCGCACGGCGAGACCTTGACCGGCATCCTGCGCTCGCCGGTCTTCGTCCTGCCGAAACAACTCTCCTTCCACCTCTGCGGTCACGATGGCCTCCCGGGCCAGCCTGCCGGTGGGAAGAACTTCGTCCGCCTGCTGAACGCAGAGTCGAAGTCGGTGTTGCGGGAGACGAAGGTTCCGCGCAACGACACGGCACAGCGCATCACCTGGGACCTGGCCGACTTGGGCGGGAAGCGAGCCGTCATCGAGGTGACGGATGGCGACGACGGGAAGGCTTATGCCTGGCTGGCCTTCGGGCGGTTCGACCCGGCCTTGCCCGAACTGGCCTTGCACGACACGCAGGGCGTCGGGAAGCGTCAGTTGGCCGGCGCGGAACTGGCGCGGTCGCTCCGGCTCGCGGCGCTGGAGCCGGCGGTGACGAAGCTGTTCACCGACTCGACGGATGCCGCCGTCCGCGCTGCCGCCGGGCGCGCGTGGCTTGCGCTCAATGCCGCCGCCGCGCTGCCCAAGGTCGAGCCGCTCGTGCGCGATGCCGCCCAGCCTGAGAACTTGCGCGCGGAACTCGCGGCGCAACTCGGCGAACAGGCGGACGCGCGCGGCCTCGCCGTGGTGGTGGCTGCGCTGACGAACGCGCCGTCGCGCCTGCAACTGCGCTTTGCCACCGCGCTGGTGAGCACGGCGGCCGGGACGGAGCAGTTGCTCGCCGCCGCCGAGGCCGGGCGCGTGCCGGCGCGGCTCTTGCAGGACCGGACGTTGACGGACCGCCTCCGCGCCAGCCCCGCGCGCGATGCGAAGAACCGCTTGGCCGCCCTCGTGAAGAACTTGCCGCCCGCCGATGTGCAGTTGCAGAAATTGATTGAGGCCAAGCGCGGCGAGTTCAAGCCGCAGCAGGCCAAAGCGTCGCGCGGAGCGGAAGTCTTCACGAAGGCGTGCGCCGCGTGCCATCAGCTCGACGGCAAGGGCGCGCTCGTGGGGCCGCAGCTCGATGGTATCGGCGGCCGGGGCCTGGAGCGGTTGCTCGAAGACATCCTCGACCCGAACCGGAACGTGGATAAGGCGTTCCGCACGACGGTCTTTGTGCTCAAGGACGGCGAGACGGTGAGCGGCCTGCAACGCCGCGAGGAAGGCGGGGCGTTCATCTACGCGCTGGCGAACGGCCAGGAAGCCCGCGTGCCCAAGGCGGACGTGAAGGAGCGTCGCGACACGGAGACGTCCTTGATGCCGGCGAACTTCCACGAGGCGCTCACGGCGACGGAGCTGAACGACCTGCTGGCCTTCCTCCTCAGCAAGACGGGGAAGTGAAGCGGTAGCCAAGGTCAACGACCACGGACGCTACAGCCTCACTTGGCTCGCGCCATGTAGTAGAGCACCGGCACCGCCATGCGGCTGATGAGGAGCGAGGCGATTTCCCCGGCCATCAGCGAGATGGCAAGGCCTTGGAAGATCGGGTCAGCCAAAATTACCGCCGCACCCACCACCACGGCCATCGCGGTCAGCAGCATCGGCCGGAAGCGCACCGCGCCCGCGTCCACGACCGCTTCGGCGAGCGGCATTCCCTCCCGCAGACGCTGCTCAATGAAGTCCACAAGGATGATGGAGTTGCGCACCACGATGCCCGCGCCCGCCATGAAACCGATCATCGAGGTGGCCGTGAAGAACGCGCCCATCCCGCCGTGCGCCGGCAGGATGCCCACAAGCGAGAAGGGTATCGCCGCCATCACGATCAGCGGCGTGAGGAAGGACCGGAACCAGCCGACCATCAGCACGTAGATCAGCACGCACACGGCGGCGAAGGCGAGGCCGAGGTCGCGGAAGACTTCGAGCGTGATGTGCCACTCGCCGTCCCACTTCATCGCAGGCCGGGCGTCGGAGAAGGGCATGGTGGCGTTGTAGAGGTCAATCCCCAGCGCCTTCAGCTTCTTGTTAATCTCGAAGATCGCATAGACCGGACTCTCGACCACGCCCGCCACGTCGCCGATGATGTAGGTCACGGGCAGGAGGTTCTTGTGGTAGATGCTCTTGTCTTCGAGGGTGTGCTCCACCTTCACCAGCTCGCGCAACGGCACCAAGGGAGCCGCGCCGCCGGTGCCGGGCTCCGGCAGCGCATTGGCATCGCCCGAGCGCACGCGCAAGGCGAGCAGTTCCTCGGGCGAAGTGCGGGCGGAACGCGGCAATTGCAGCATGAGGTTTACGTCCTCCTTCTCACGCGGCAGGTGCATGAGGTCCACCGACTCGCCGCCCACCGCGATGCGCAAGGTTTGCGAAATCGTCTCGGCGCTGATGCCGTGGAGTGCGGCCTTTTCCTTGTCGATGACGAAGCGCGCCTTCGGCTGGTCAGCTTCCAGATACCGGTCCACGTCCACCACGCCGGGCGTGCTCTTAAAGATATCGCGCATCTGCCGGGCGGTGGCGTGGCGCGTCGCCTCGTCGGGGCCGTAGATTTCGGCGACGAGCGTTTGCAGCACGGGCGGGCCGGGTGGCACCTCGGCCACGGCCACGCGCGCGCCGAACTTCGCCGCGATGGCCGCGACCTGCGGGCGCACGCGCTTGGCGATGTCGTGGCTCTGCGCCTTGCGCTCGTGTTTCGGTGCGAGGTTGACCTGGATGTCCGCGACGTTGGCACCGCGCCGCATGAAGTAGTGCCGCACGAGGCCGTTGAAGTTGAACGGCGCGGCGGTGCCCACGTAAATCTGGTAGTCCGTGACCTCGGGCTCCACGCGCACGGCGGCGGCGATTTCGCGCGCGGCCTGCGCGGTGCGTTCGAGCGCGCTGCCCTCGGGCATGTTGAGGATGATTTGGAACTCCGACTTGTTGTCGAACGGCAGCATCTTCACCTTCACCCAGCCCACGCCGACCGTTGCCATCGCCGCGAGGAGCAGGCCGCTGATGACGAGGAGGAAAGCCCACCGCCAGCCGCGATGCGCCAGCAGCGGCCCCATGATGCGGCGGTAGAGGCGGGTGAAGAAGTCGTCCTCGTGGTGGGAGCTAACGTGAGCAGGCTCTGTCTTTTCGCCATCAGCAGGTGAGAAAGTGGGCGGGTGAGAAAGTGTGGGGTCCGCTTCGGTCACTGGCCGCTCACTTTCCCGCTTTCCCACCTGCTCACTTTTTCCCTCTTCCGCTGGCCTGCCTTCATGGTGGTCACGAAGGCGTTGCTCGCCATTCCGCCAACGCAAGACACGCACCGCCGCCCACGGCGTGACGATGAACGCAATCGCCAGCGACCAGCCCATCGCCGCGCTCGCGCCAATCGGAATCGGCCGCATGTAAGGCCCCATCAGCCCGCCGACAAACGCCATTGGCAGCACCGCGCCGATAACCGCGAAGGTCGCGAGGATGGTCGGGTTGCCCACTTCGCCGACGGCTTCGACCGCGATGTCGCTCCAGTTGCGGCCCTGGTTTTGCGCCAGGTGGAAGTGCCGGACGATGTTTTCGACCACGACGATGGCGTCGTCCACGAGGATGCCGATGCTGAAGATGAGCGCGAAGAGCGTGATGCGGTTCAGCGTGAAGCCGTAGAGGTAGAAGACCAGCAGCGTGAGCGCGAGCGTCGCCGGAATCGCCACCGCCACGATGCCCGACTCGCGCCAGCCCAGCGTCAGCCAGATGAGCAGCGATACTCCGGCCACCGCGATGAACATATGCAGGAGCAGCTCATTGGATTTCTCGGCGGCGGTCTGGCCGTAATGGCGGGTGACGGACACCTCCACGTCGCGCGGAATGACCGTGCCTTTGAGCAACTCGACCTTGCGCAGCACGTCCTCCGCGACGGAGATGGCATTCGCGCCGGGCCGTTTGGCAATGGCGAGCGTGATGGCGGGCTGTTCCGTAGCAGCCGACGTGAGGAGGCGGACCTCGGAGGTCTTCGCCAAATCCGCCTCCTCACGTCGGCGGCTACCCTGACCGAAGAACACGTAGTTCGCCGGCTCCTCCGCCCCATCCAGCACATCGGCGACTTCGCGCAGGTAAACGGGTTTCCCGCTGAACACGCCCACCACCACGTTGCCCACGTCCTCCGCGCTTTGCAGGAATGCACCGGTCTCGATGACCACAGCTTGGTTGCCCGCCGTGAGTTCGCCGGAGCGATACTGGCGGTTCGCCTGCCGCAGCATCGGCACGAGGCCGGCGGGGCTGAGGTTGCGCGCGGCGAGCTTGGCGGGGTCGAGCAGCACGCGGACTTCGCGGCGCGCGCCGCCGATGAGCGTGGTCTCGGCGACGAGTGGCACCTGCTTCACCGCGTCGTCCACCTGCGCGGCGAGGCGGCGGAGCGTGAGGTGGTCGTAACGCGCGCTGTGAAACGTCAGCGCGAGGATGGGCACGTCGTCAATGGACTTGGGCTTGATGAGCGGCCAGGCCACGCCGTGCGGAATGCGGTCGAAGTTGGCGCGCAGCTTCTCGGTGAGCCGCGTGAGCGCGGTGTCCGGGTCCGAGCCGACCTTGAAGCGCACGATGACGAGTGACTCGCCGGGGCGCGACGTCGAGTAAACGTATTCCACGCCGGCGATTTCCCAGAGCAGTTTCTCCATTGGGCGCGTGGCGCGCTCCTCGACCTCCTTCGCGCTGAAGCCGGGCAAGGCCACCAGCACATCAATCATCGGCACCTTGATTTGCGGCTCCTCTTCGCGCGGCAGCAGCACAATGGCAGCGGTGCCCAAAAGGACCGAGGTGACAATGATGAGCGGCGTGAGCTTGGAATCAATGAACGCCCGCGCGATGCGCCCGGCGAGGCCGAGGGAGGACGAAGATTTGGCGTCGGCGCTCATGGCTTCACCTGTAACGGTTGGCCGTCGGTGAGCGTGGCCGCGCCCTCCACTACGAGCGTTTCCCCGGAGTTCATGCCGGAGACGATTTCAATCTCGGAGCCAAGCCGCTTGCCGGTCTTCACCAGCCGCATCTGCGCCTGTTGGCCGGCGACGACGAAGACCAGTTCCATCTGCCCGCGCACGACGACCGCACTGGCGGGCACGCGCAGCGCGTTCACTTCGGCGACGGGAATGGCGACGCGCCCGAACTGACCGCTGCGGAGGCCGGAGGTCGTGGGCAGGTCGAGCTTCACGAGGAACGTGCGGCTGCCCGCGTCGGCGGCGGGGGCGATTTCGCTGATGCTGCCGGACAGTTCCGCCTTCAACGCGGCGATGTGGACCGGCAGGCGGTCACCGAGCTTGAGGTTTGCGAGCAGCGCTTCGGGCACGTCCGCTTCGAGGCGCAGGGCGGCGGGATTTTCCAGCTCCAGCAACGCGCGGCCCGGCGTGGCGAGGTCGCCCACATCAGCGCGCTTGTGGGTGATGACGCCGTCGAAGGGCGCGAGGATTTTGGTGTAGCCTAGCTGCGTCTCCGCTTCGGTCACGGCGGCAGCCGACATGCGCTGGCGCGCCTGCACGGCGTCGAACTCCTGCTGTGTCACCGCTTTGTCCGCGATGAGCTTCTGGAAGCGCTGCAGGTCCTTCGCCGTCTGCTCGCGCAGGGCCTTGGCTTGGTCGAGCCGCGCCTGAATCTCGCGCGCGTCGAGCTGCACGAGCAACTGGCCGGCCTTCACCGCCTGCCCCGGTGCGACGAGCATCCGCTCAATGCCGCCGCTCACCTTGGCCGACACGGCGGCGGAGAGCTTGGGCCGCACGGTGCCGACGATTTCCTCCACCGCCATGCGCCGCTGCGACTCGACCTTCAGCCCGCGCACCGTGGCCGTTGGCAGCGGGGGCGCGGCGGGGGCGGCGGGCGGTTCGTGCCGCTTGCACGCGACCAGCGTGGCGGCGAGCAGCAGGGCGGACACGGCGCGCACGGTGTCGGCGGCTTGCAGTCGCCGTCCTTTGCTTGCGCAAGGTTCAGACGGCGACTGCAAGTCGCCGGCACGGGCCGTGGAGTGAATGAGTTTCATGGCTTGGATTCTTGTTTGCGCAGCAGCTCGACCGGATGCCGGCGTTGGAATTCCTCGAAGAGCACGCGCCCTTGCTCATCTCCAGTGCGCGGCTCGAAACCCTCGTCATGCAGCAGTTCCTGCAAGGACATGGCATTCTCGACCTTGACGCGGGCGGGCATGGCTTCCGCACGGGCGAAGACATCCGCCACCGTGTCGAAGATCGCGATGCGGCGCACCGCCTCCGGCAGCGCGAGGTAGAGATAGTAGTGCAGCCACGTTCCGCGATGGGTCAGGACAAAACTGCAATGCCGCGAGCTGGAATCGTCCGGTGCGCAGCCTTCCTGCACGACCATGAACGGCCCGCGGCCTTCCGTGTGCAGGAGCTTGCTCAATTCCAGCAACTGGAAGTCCTGGTAGCTGTTCGTGATGGTGCGGGTGGCGAGCATGGGGTGGGGGTGGAGGTTGGTCTGCCGGCGCATCGTCAAGCCGGTGGGCGGTCCCGGCCAGACTCAGGCTGGTCGGTCATTCACCGCACTTTGGCCCGCAGCAATCGCCGCCGGGCTGGCCGCGTCCGACGCCGAGCCGGCGCAGGATGTTGCAGGCCGGGCAGAAGCCGGTGATGGCCGACTGGATGAGGTTCACGCCGACAAAGGCGGCGAGCCAGAGCCAGTGGTGGTTGACGAAGTGCGCGAGCGCCAGGCTGAGGAGGACCATGGTGCCGGCGAGGATGCGGATGGCGTTTTCCATTTTCATGTTGCCTTTCGGTTTGGGCCGGCCCACTTTGCCGCCGGCACTACTGAATGAGTATATGCTCATATAAAGACTGTCAAGCCCCGGTGACGTCATGAAAGCAAACCAGCTCACCCTCGAGGCCCTCGAACTCGTCGCCGCCCGCTTCCGCGTGCTGGGCGAGCCGAACCGCCTGCGGCTCATTGCCGCGTTGGAGAAGGGCGAAATGAACGTCACCGAGCTGGTGGCGGCCACGGAGCTGACGCAGGCGAATGTTTCCCGCCATCTCCAGACGCTCACCGAGGCGGGGATGCTGGGCCGGCGCAAGGAGGGGCTGAACGTCTATTACTTCATCGCCGACGAATCGCTGTTCAAGCTGTGCGAACTGGTCTGCTCGCGGTTGCAGAAGGAGTTGGTGGCGAAGGCGGCGGCCTTCAAACGGTAGAGCGGCGCCCGACGAATGATTCCCGGCTGGCCTTCGTCACAAGCGCGCTACAAATTCATCCCGTGCCCAGCATTGAGCGGACAATTCAGGTCAGTTGGCGTCATCAGGTGCATTTCACCCACGGCGTCTTCAATCCCGCCAATCCCGTCCTGCGCGACGTGCTCGTGGGCGGCGGTGGCGCGACTCGACGCAAGGCACTCGTCGTCGTGGACGAGGCGCTGGCGAAGTCCCAGCCCGGCCTGGAGCGGGCCATCGCCGACTACTTCGCCACGCACGGCGACGCGCTCGAGTTGGTGCGCTCGCCCATTGTCATCGAGGGCGGCGAGCGGGTGAAGAACTCCTACTTTCACGTCTCCGAGATCCACTCGCAGATTGACCGCTACCACATTGACCGCCACGCCTACCTGCTCTGCGTCGGCGGTGGCGCGCTGCTGGACATGGTGGGCCTCGCGGCGGCGACGGCGCATCGCGGCATCCGGCATGTGCGCATCCCGACGACGACCTTGAGCCAGGACGACTCTGGCGTCGGCGTGAAGAACGGTGTCAACGCGTTCGGCAAAAAGAACTTCATCGGCACGTTCTGCCCGCCGTTCGCCGTCATCAACGACTTCCAGCTCCTCGCCACGCTGTCCGCCCGCGACAAACGCGCTGGCTACGTCGAGGCCGTGAAGGTCGCGTGCATCCGCGACGCGGATTTCTTCAACGCCATTGAGCGCGACGCGGCGGCGCTGGCGGAGTTCGAGCCGGCGGCAATGCAGCGGCTGATTTACCGTTGTGCCGAGTTGCATCTGAACCACATCGCGACGAGCGGTGACCCCTTCGAGTTCGGCAGTGCCCGCCCGCTGGACTTCGGGCATTGGGCGGCGCACAAGCTGGAGCAGCTTTCGGAATACAAGCTCCGCCACGGTGAGGCGGTCGCCATCGGCATCGCGCTGGACGTGCTCTACGCGAAGAAGATCGGGATGCTCGACGCCGCGAGCGCGGAGCGGGTGATGGTGCTGCTGGAGAAGCTGGGCTTCGACCTGTTCGCATCCGAGCTGCTGCACACGGATTCGGAGGGCAATTTGATGGTGCTGGCGGGCCTCATCGAGTTCCGCGAACACCTTGGGGGCGAGCTGACCATCACGCTGTTGGAGGCGATTGGCCGGGGCATCGAAGTCCACGAGATGAACCTGCCCACGGTCGTCGAGGCCATCCAGCGCCTGCAGGAGCGGCACGCGGCGCGGGCGCGGAAAATCGTCGCCGTCGCCAGTTGACGCTGGCACGCTGCGGCCTGATGAACCGCACCGCCGTCCTCAACGTTGTCGGCCTCACGGAGTCGCTCATCGGAGAGCGGACTCCGCAGATCACCGCTTTTCGCAAGCGGGGTGCGATGGTCAACCTCCGCCCGGCATTCCCGGCGGTCACCACCACCGCGCAGTCCAATTACCTCACGGGCACGTTGCCTGCGCAGCACGGTATTGTGGCCAATGGCTGGTATGACCGTGCGCTGGCCGAGGTGCAGTTTTGGAAGCAGTCCAACCACCTGGTCCAGGGCCGCAAGCTGTGGGAGGAGCTCCGCGCGCTGGATCATCGCTTCACCTGCGCCAAGCTTTTCTGGTGGTATAACATGTATTCCACGGCGGATTACTCCATCACGCCGCGCCCGATGTATCCAGCGGACGGCCGCAAGGTGTTTGACATCTATACTTGGCCCTACTCGATCCGCGAGGACATCAAGCGCGAGCTGGGCGAGTTTCCCTTCCCCGGCTTCTGGGGGCCCAGCGCGGGTGTGCAGTCCCCTGCTGGGGCGCCGGATTGTGCCACGCGGTGGATCGCCGAGTCAGCCAAGTGGGTGGAGAAGAAGTTCAAGCCCACGCTGAACCTGGTCTATCTTCCGCACCTCGACTACAACCTCCAGCGGCTGGGGCCCAAGCACCCTGACATCCTGCAGGACCTCCGCCTGGTGGACGACTTGGTCCACGAACTGATCCTCTTCTTCGAGAAGCGCGGGGTGCAGGTCGTGCTCCTCTCCGAATACGGCATCACGCAGGTGGATCAGGCGGTTCACCTCAACCGGATGTTCCGCGAGCAGGGCTGGCTGACGGTGAAGGAGGAACTGGGCCGGGAACTCCTCGACGCCGGGGCCTGTCGCGCCTTTGCCGTGGCGGACCATCAGGTCGCGCACATCTACGTCAACGACCCCGCCATCACCAATCAAGTGCGCTCAGCCGTGGAGTTCACCCCGGGCGTTGCCGAGGTGCTGGCGGAGAGGGAGAAGATTGCCGCCGGCATCAACCACCCGCGCGCCGGCGACCTCATCGCCGTGGCGAAGGAGAATGCCTGGTTCACCTACTACTACTGGCAGGATGATGCGCGCGCGCCGGACTTCGCCCGCTGCGTGGACATCCACCGCAAGCCCGGCTACGACCCGGTGGAGCTGTTCATTGACCCCCAACTCCGCGCGCCCAAGCTGAAGGTTGCGGGCAAGCTGCTGCGCAAGAAACTTGGCTTCCGCATGTTGATGGACGTGATCCCGCTGGATGCCAGCCTGGTCAAGGGCTCGCACGGGGCCCGGCCGGCCAACCCCGAAGACTGGCCGGTGCTGATCACCACGCAACACAATCATCTTCCGGCGGCGCAGCTCGATTCAACGGCGGCTTACGACATCATCAAGCGCCATGTCCTGGGCCAGTCCCGGCCCTCACCGAGTGCCTGATTTGCCCGCGCCCACCCCGGCAGCCAAGGCCTTGCCCTCGGCAGTTGCACTGCGGCGGCGACGCTGGTTGTGGGCTCTGGGCTCGCTGGGGCTGGCGGGCGCGGCGGGAGCCGCCTACACCCGGTTCTGCGAGGCTCGCTGGCTGGAAATCACGCACCACGTAGTCCCGCTCCGCCCCACCGAGACCAAGCCCATCCGCATCTTGCATTTGTCGGATCTGCACGCGTCGGCCTGTGTGCCGCTGGAGTTCATCAGCGAGGCGGTGCGACTGGGCCTGGCGGAGAAGCCTGATTTGATTTGCCTCACCGGCGACTTCATCACCAAGCATTTCGCCGACTGGAACGCTTATGCAGCCGTGTTGAAGCCACTGGCTGCCGCCGCGCCAGTCTTCGCCTGCCTGGGCAACCACGATGGCGGCAAATGGGCGGCCCGCCCGGCCTATGGCGGCCACGCCGACCACCGCGCCATCCGAAGCTGCCTCGCCGCCAGCGGAGTCAAGGTGCTCCTCAACCAGTCCGAGGAAATCCGGTTGCGAGACCGCCGGGTGCGGCTCGTGGGAGTCGGGGATCTCTGGGGAGAGGAGTTGCACGCGGCGGAAGCGTTTGGCGCGAGCGCCGCAGCCGACCTCACCCTGCTGCTCATGCACAATCCCGACGGCAAGGACGCCGTGGCCGGCTTCCGCTGGGATTTGGCCTTGTGCGGGCACACCCACGGCGGCCAGCTCCGCCTGCCTTGGCTGGGCACGCCGTTCGCCCCGGTGCGCGATCATCTCTATGTCGCCGGTCTGAACCGCTGGCGGGACCGCTGGATCTTCACCACACGTGGGGTGGGCAACCTCCACGGTGTCCGCTTCAACTGCCGGCCCGAAGTCAGCCTGCTCCATCTGGCCTGAGCGGGCATTTTCATGGCGCTTATCGGCTCGTCGGAGGACGCAAAACCCCGAATTGACTGAGTTCCGCCGTTCGTTATGCTCCGCGTCTCTTTATGGCGAAACTAACCGTCCGAGACCTGAATGTGCGTGGCAAGCGCGTCTTTGTGCGCGTGGACTACAACGTCCCCATGGAGGAGAAGGACGGCCAGATGGTCATCAACGACGCCACCCGCATCAAGGAAACGCTGCCGACACTCGATCTGCTCGTCGCCGGCGGCGCGCGCATCATCCTCGCGGCGCACCTCGGCCGGCCCAAGGGCAAACGCGAGCCGTCCATGTCGCTGCGTCCCGTCGCGGCGAAACTCGCGGACCTCATCAACCGGCCGGTCGCCTTCGTGGACGACTGCATTGGCGAGAAGGTGGAGAAGACCGCCGGCCTGTTGAAAGAAGGCGATATTCTCCTGCTGGAAAACACCCGTTACTACGACCAGGAAGAGGCCAACGAACCCGCGTTCTCCGAGCAGCTCGCCAAGGTTGCGGACATCTATGTGAACGACGCATTTGGCGCGGCGCACCGGGCGCATGCGAGCACCGAAGGCGTGGCGCGCATCGTCGCGAAGCGCGGCGGCCAGTGTGCCGCCGGCCTGCTCATGGAGCGCGAGCTGAAGTTCCTCGGTGATGAGCTGGAAGCGCCGGCCCGGCCTTTCGTGGTCATCCTTGGCGGCGCGAAGGTGTCGGACAAGATTCTGGTCATCGACCGCTTGCTGGAGAAGGCGGACACGATTCTCATCGGCGGGGCCATGGCCTACACGTTCAAGCTCGCGATGGGCTACGGCGTGGGCAAGTCACTCGTCGAGCCGGACGCGACCCGCACGGCGGTGCGTGCGCTGGCCAAGGCCGCTGATCGAGGCGTGAAGTTCCTCCTGCCCACCGACAACGTCGTGGCCACCCCGGTGGACACCGGCAAGCTCAACAAGAAGGGCAAGCCTGTTTTCGAGTTCGTCAACCCGAAGGTGAATGCCGAGGCGGACATTGCTGACGCGGATGAGGGCTTCGACATCGGCCCCGCCACGGCGGCGCGCTATGCGGACATCGTCCGCAACGCCAAGACCGTGCTGTGGAATGGTCCGATGGGCATGTTCGAGGACAAGCGCTTTGCCGAGGGCACGAACGTGGTGGCCCGTGCGGTGGTCGAGGCCACGCAGCAGAACGGCGCGAAGACCATCATCGGCGGCGGCGACAGCGTGAAGGCGCTGAACAAGGCCGGCCTCGGTGACAAGGTCACGTTCATGAGCACCGGCGGCGGCGCAAGCTTGGAGTTCCTCGAAGGCAAGGAGCTGCCCGGCGTGGCGGTGCTGTCGAACAAGTAGTTAACTCTGCTCACGAAGCTCTTAGAATCTGGATGAATTCGGCAATTCCAAGAACCTGCGTCACGCTGCTGCTGGCGCTAACGGGTTGCCTCTCTCGCCCTGATTTCTCTAGGATTAGTATCGGGATGACCAAAGACGAAGTCATCGCCAAGTTGGGGAAGCCGAGAAACCGCGCCGTGAATGGCGATACAGAGTTTTTTACATACGAAGGAGAAGCAAGTTACGCTGACGGACGGCTTGGCGGAGAGTTCTATTACGTTCGCTTTCTAAGCGGAAAAGTCCTGAGTTTTGGGAACAAGGGGGATTTTGACTCCACCAAAGACCCCGCGCTGAACATTAATCTTAAACAACAAAGGCAGCCAACGGGCTCTAAAGATGTTGCCGGTGAACTGAAAAAACTTCAGACCTTGCGGGACGAAAACCTGATTTCTGAAGAAGAGCTTCAGAGACTCCGGCAAAAGATTTTGGACAATTACAATTAAGAGTAGAGGAGAAACATCGTGGACAAAGAACGCAAACTCATCATCGCCGGCAACTGGAAGATGAACAAGACCGTCGCCGAGGGGCTGGCCCTCGTGGACAGCCTCAAGCGCGAGCTGGGCAGCGTGAAGGAAGTGGACATCGTCGTCTGCCCGCCCTTCACCGCGCTGGAATCGGTGTCCAAGGCCATCGACGGATCCAATCTCCGCCTCGGCGCGCAGAACATGAGCGAGAACAACTTCGGCGCGCACACCGGCGAGATTTGTGCCGGGATGCTCAAGGAGTGCCTCGTCCGCTACGTCATCCTCGGCCATTCGGAACGACGCCAGTATCAACTGGAAGGCGACCCGCTTATCGCGAAGAAGGCCGCCGCCGCGCTGGCAGCGTCGCTCAAGCCCATCGTCTGCGTTGGCGAAAAGCTCGAAGACCGCGAGTCCGGCAAGACCGAGCAGGTCGTCGAGACGCAGGTGCGCGGCAGCCTCGCCGGCCTGACCAAGGCGCAGATGGAGGAAGTCATCATCGCCTACGAGCCGGTTTGGGCCATCGGCACCGGCAAGACCGCGACCACGCAGCAGGCCCAGGACGTTCACGCGTTCATCCGCGGCGTGCTCACCCAGATGTTCGATGAGACCACGGCCCGGCGCGTCCGCATCCAATACGGCGGCAGCGTGAAGCCGGGCAATGCCCGCGAGTTGATGAGCCAGCCCGACGTGGACGGTGCGCTCGTGGGCGGCGCATCACTGGCCGCGCGTGACTTTGCCGACATTGTGAAGAATTCGATTTGAACCAGATTGCTGACTGTTAACCGCTAAAACTATGAGTTTCCTCGCCGGCCTTTTGACCGCTGTCCTCGTGCTGGACAGCTTGCTCCTCATCCTCCTCATCCTCGTGCAGTTGCCGAAGAAGGAGGCTGGCGTTGGCCAGGCCTTTGGCGGCGGGGCCACCGACGCGCTCTTCGGGGCTGGGTCCGGCAACGCGCTCACGAAGATGACGAAATATGCCGCCGCCGTCTTCCTCAGCCTCTGCCTCGTGCTCTACATCATGGGCGGCGCGGCCCGCAAGGCTGGCAGCAACGTGCGCGAAGAGCTGAAGAAGGCCGGCGCGGCTCCGGTTCTTCCGACCGCCAAGCAAACCACGCCGGCGACCCTCACCCCGCCGCCGCCCGGCATCGTGCCGCCGCCGCAGACGATTCTGACCAACACCGCCACCACCAATACCGCGCCGGCCGCCAAGGCTCCGGCCGTCACCGTCACCAATACGGCTCCGAAGGCTCCCGCCCCGACGACTGCGCCCTCGACAACCCCGCCGGTGAAAAAATAACCTCGGCCACATGCCGAACAAGCTAAACGCCCCGAGACGACCTCTCCGGGCGTTTTGCCTTTTGCCTTTCGCCTTTTTCCTTCTCTTCCTGAGCGGCTGCACGCGCAACGAACCGCCCGCCGACCTCGTCCTCATCAACGGCGCGGAACCAGATTCCCTCGACCCCGCCATCATCTCCACTCAGACGGAGATGCGGATCGTGAAGGCGCTCTTCGAGGGGTTGACGCGACTCGAAGGCAAGAACGCCACCGCCGAGCCGGCCATCGCCCATCGCTGGGACATGTCGCCGGACGGCGCGATTTACACCTTCCACCTCCGCACGAACGCTTTCTGGTCCACTGGCCAGCCCATCACGGCGGAGGACGTGGTCTGGTCCTGGCGGCGCGCGCTCGACCCCCTGACCGGCGCGGAATACGCCAGCCAGCTTTTCTTCATCAAAGGCGCGGAAGACTACTCCACCGGCAAGACCAACGCCGCGACGGGCAAGCCTTTCACGCCGGAGGACATCGCCGTGCGCGCGCTCGACCCGCACACATTGCGCGTCGAGTTGATCGGCCCAACTGCCTTCTTCCTCGACCTCTGCGCGTTCCCGACCCTCGCCGTCGTGCCGCGCTTCTGGATTGAGAAGCACGGCGACCGCTGGCTGCTCACCCAGCCCGTGCCGAGCAACGGTGCCTACACGCTGGAGTTCTGGCGGCTCAACGACCGCGTTCGTCTCCGCCGCAACGCCCGCCACTGGGACGCCGCCAACATCCGCAGCGAACTGGTGGACTTCCTCCCCATCAAGTCCTCCACCACCGCGCTGAACCTCTACGAGACCGGCGCGGCGGACGTGATTTGGGACAAAAACCTCGTGCCAAACGAACTCATGGACGTGCTCGGCAAGCGCCCCGACTGCCACAAGTTCGATTACCTCGGCACCTACTTCTTCCGCTTCAACGTGAAGCGCAAGCCCTTCACCGACGTGCGCGTGCGCCGGGCCTTCGCGCTCGCCGTGGACCGCCAGAAGCTCGCCGCGAAGATCGTTCGCAGCGGCGAGACCCCGACCTCGCACTTCACACCCAAGGGCATGGGCGTCTATGAGCCGCCGGACGGCTGGGGCTACGACCCCGAGCAGGCGCGCAAGCTTCTCGCCGAGGCCGGCTTCCCCGGCGGACAGGGCTTCCCGCCATTTCACTACCTGTTCAAAACTGACAAACTCGACGAGCAGGTGGGCGTGGAGTTGCAGGAGATTTGGCGGAAAGAACTCGGCGTGAAGATGGAGCTGCGTGCGATGGAACCTAAGGTTTATTACAGTGCCCAAAGCGCACTGGACTACGACCTCTCGCGCAGCAGTTGGATTGGCGACTACAACGACCCGAACACGTTTCTCGACATGTTCATGACCGGCAACGGCAACAACCGCACCGGCTGGTCAAACCCGGCCTACGACAACCTCATCCGCACCGCCAACCTCCAGACCGACCCGAAGAAGCGCGCCGCGCTCCTGCGCCAGGCCGAGACGCTGCTCATCCGCGACGACCTTCCCATCGTTCCGCTCTGGTTCTACGCCGGGGTGAACTTCTATGACCCGAAGAAGATTGAGGGCATCCACGCCAACCTGCTCGATGAACACCCGATTCACACTATCCGGCGGAAGAAGTAATCAGTGTTCAGTATTCAGTCGGCTGGGCACGAGCACCCCACTGAACCACTGAAAACTGATTACTGAATACTTTCAGCTCTGTGACCTACTTCCTCAGACGCGCCGCCTTCCTCCTCCCGCTGCTGCTGCTCATCAGCTTGCTGGCGTTTGCGCTGCTGAAGCTCGCGCCCGGCGGGCCGTTCGACAAGGAGCGCGCGCCGGCCACGGCGGAAATCAAGCGCGCCATCGAGGCCAAGTATCACCTCGATGAACCGGTCTGGCAGCAATACCTCCGCTACATCGGCGGCGTGCTGCAAGGGGACTTCGGGCCGTCCTTCAAGTATCGCAACCACACGGTCACAGACATTATCGCGCAGGGGTTGCCGGTGTCGGTGGCGCTGGGCGGGATGGCGTTCGCGCTGTCGCTGGGCATCGGGATTCCGCTGGGCTTCTGGTCGGCGGCGCGGCGTGGCCAGTGGGGCGATTACACGGGAAGTTTCCTCGCGATACTCGCGGTGTGCGTGCCGGCGCTGGTGGTCGGGCCGTTGCTCGTTATGGGCTTGGCGATTCAGTGGCGGCTGCTGCCGGTGGCGCTGTGGACTTCACCCGCACACGTCATCCTGCCGACGCTGACACTCGGGCTTTACTTCTCTGGGCGCGTCGCGCGGCTGATGCGCGAGGGGATGCTCACGACGTTGCACGAGCATTACATCACCACCGCGCGCGCGAAGGGCCTCGACGACACGACCGTTCTGCTCAAGCACGCGTTGCGCATCGCAGTGCTGCCGGTGGTGTCCTACTCGGGGCCGCTGCTGGCGGATTTGCTCACGGGGTCGTTCATCGTGGAGAACTTGTTCCAGATTCCCGGCGTGGGCGTGTTCATGGTGAACAGCTCGCTGAACCGCGACTATCCCATGGTCATCGGCCTCGTGCTGCTCTACGCGACGCTGCTGCTCGTGCTGAACCTGCTCGTGGACGTGGGCTACAGCTATCTCGACCGGAGGGTGAAGTATGAGTGAGGGGAAGGGCGAATGCGGAATGCGGAATGCGGAATGCGGAATGTGGACGGCGCTGAGCGAGTCATCCACGGCTCTCCCATTAGCACCCGGCTTTAGCCGGGTGTCAGCGACACGCTCGCGGGGAAACCGTTTCAACGGTTTTCCTCGCCCCGCCAAACCGTTAAAACGGTTTGGCCTTTTCTCGCCGCACGACACCCGGCTAAAGCCGGGTGCTAATGAGAGGGGGAGCGGAGGTCGTCGAGCGTTCGCTTCTGGAGGGCAATTTCCATGAGTGAAGAATCCCTCAGTCCAAATCAACGGGCGTGGCGGCGGTTCCGGAAAAACAAGTTTGCCTCCGCGTGCGGCGTGCTGCTGGTGGCGCTGTTGGGCGTGATTCTCCTCTGGCCAGTGCTGTCGTCGCCCACGGTGGCGAAGGCGATGCCGGGCTTTCTCTCCGCCGGCTTGCACACGCCGAACGAGCACTCTCCCGAACTCTTTGCGCCGCCGAGCGGCCAGCACTGGTTCGGCACGGACATCCATGGACGCGACATCTTCAGCCGAGTGATTTACGGGGCGCGCGTGTCGCTGCTGGTCGGCGCGGTGGGCGCGTGCGTGAGCCTTGTCATCGGTGTGCTGTGGGGCGCGGTGGCGGGCTACCTCGGCGGGCGATGGGACGCTTGGCTGATGCGCGTGGTGGACGTGCTCTATTCGCTGCCGAGCATCATCTTCGTCATCGTGCTCATCACCACGCTGCACGGGGCACTCGACAAGCTTCAGTCCGCCGGGAAGCTCACGGTGACGATGCGCGACACGGCGAAGTTCGTCGGCCTCTTTGTCGGCCTGGGCGCGGTCTCGTGGCTCACGATGGCGCGCATCGTGCGCGGGCAGGTGCTGTCGCTGCGCACGCGGCAGTTCGTGGACGCCAGCCGCGCGCTGGGCGCGACGCACACGCAAATCCTCTTCCGCCACATCCTGCCGAACATCACCGGCATCATCATCGTGTATCTGATGCTGCTGGTGCCGGCGATCATCCTCTACGAGTCGTTCCTGAGCTACCTCGGCCTCGGCATCCAGCCGCCGCAGGCCAGCCTCGGCTCGCTCATCGCGGACGGTGCGGCGCAAATCAACCCCATCCGCATCTACTGGTGGCTGCTGGTCTTCCCCTGCACGGTGCTGGTGAGCACCTTGCTGGCGCTGAACTTTTTCGGGGATGGGTTGCGCGATGCGTTTGACCCGCGCGGGGACCGGTGAGAAGCGCGGACTTCAGTCCGATTCAACGTCCGAGCAAGCCATGCCTGGCACGACTTCGCCGAAATGTTGGAAGGCGCGAAGCGTCTGGAGTGCGGCGTGTTTCACCGCCGCTTTTGGTTGGTCGCACGGCACGGCTGCGAGTTTGCCAGCGCATCTCGCATATGGAAAAGCGGGGCTGAAAGTCACCGCAGTCCAGACGCTCCGCGCGGCTCATGCAACGGGCGAATTCAGCCCGCCTTAAAGGCGCGCGCCTGAAGTCCGCGCTCCACTTGCTCCTAGCCCGCGCTGGCGTATTCGTCGTCCGTGAGCACGTAGTCGTGCGTGAGGGCTTGCATGTCCTTCACGTAGTCGGGCAGGCGGACGAGTTCGCTGAAGCCGAGCAGGCCGAACATCTTCATCGCCCCTTCCTGGGTGCCGATGAATTCGGCCTCGAGTTTTTCCAGACTGCATCCGCGGGCGATTTCCACCGTCTCGCCGACGAGCTCCTGCGCCAGGCCGCGCCCGCGATACTGCGGATGCACATGGACGCTGACCCGGCCGATGTGCCGCTTCCAGCCGCCGAGCGACTGGTGCAGCGTGCAGACGCCGATGATGTCCGCCCCGTTCCAGGCCAGGAGCGGCAGGTTGCGGCCGAGGTCGATGGCCTCGCACCAGGCGCGCACCACCTCCGGATCGGTGACGCGATGCTTGATGTAGAGCAGCTCCGGTGGCGGCAGTGAAGCGAAGAACCGGTGAAAGGCCGCGTGGTCGTCGGGTGCGAGCGGGCGGATTTGGGCGGTCAGGCCGTCGCGCAGTTTCAACTCCTTGGGATACTCATCGAGGGCGGATTCGAGTGACATAAGGTTCCTTTCGTTGGCGAGCCGCCGCGCCGGCGAGGGCTCAGTTTATTTCTCCGACAATCCCGCGGCCGGTGTTGAAGTGTCGTTCATCGAGCGAGGCCGGATCCACGCTCCAACGCTGCGCCAGCATGGGCAGCCGTTCGATGTTCTGCAAGCTCGGGTCGGGGGCATCGCTCCAGTCGCTGGGATGCGACTCGAGATACTCCAGACAGTGCATGCCCAACCCCAGTTCGGCCGGGCTGGGCGGGCCTTGGTTCCAGACCACGTGACCGGCCCAGGCGTAAGCGCGCAGCACCTCGCCGGCGTCCAGCCGCGCCCAGGCATGGTGGCCCAGCGCGCGGTTGTGGCTGAAGTATTGCACGAGCCCCAGCTTGCGGCTGAGGTCGGTGAGCAGGTGAAAGCACTCGTCCACGTCATCTCCCGGATCGGGCAGGCCCGGTCCCACGGCCAGCACCCATTCGCCAACGGGCGGGGTGATGAAGATGCGCCGCTCGCGCGCCTCAGCCATGCCTTCGGCCCAGGTGCAGATCGTGGGGTTGGCCAGCCGGAGCGCCTTTTGCACCGCGCGTGGGTCCGCGGTGCGCACCGCGATCCAGCGGCAGGGGGATTCAAAAGCTTCCGTGCGGAACCCGTCGCCCTCCAGCCACTGCGTCCGATTCGGGAAACGACCTTCCAGCCCACCCCAGCTCTGTCGCGCCCGCGCCTGGCGCGCGGTCAGCCAGACAAACAGCGCACCGAGCGCCAAGATCAGGAACAGGAGCGCCAGCATGAGGATCGCCACGTAATCAGCTCCCCGGGCCGCCCCCGATTCTTCCGCGCCGCCGCGCAGCAGGAAGAGGTCACGGAGGTGGTTCACGGCGGCACCCTAGCAGCGGCTGCGGTGGGACTCAAGAGCCGCCGTGAGGGGGATGATTCCGGCGGCTCGCCCGCCCCACCCGCACGGAACGCGGCATTCCCTCGGCCTGCGGCTTCCGTCATGCTGCGCACGTGAAGCGCACGATTTACTTCGATTACAACGCCACCACGCCGCTCGATCCGCAGGTGCGCGCGGCGATGCTGCCGTTCTTCGATGAGGTGTGGGGCAACCCTTCCAGCATCCATCAGATTGGCCGGCGGGCCCGGGCCTTGCTGGATGACGCGCGCGACCGGGTGGGGGCCGTGCTGGGCTGCAAGTCGAGCGAAGTGGTGTTCACCAGCGGCGGCACGGAGAGCAGCAACCTGGCCGTGTTTGGCACCGCCCGGCTGCTGCGCGACAAGGGTCGCCACCTCATCACTTCCAGCATCGAGCATCATGCGGTGCTCCACTGTTTCGACTACCTCGAGCGCAAGGAGGGCTTTGCCGTCACGCGCCTGCCGGTGGATGCGGAGGGGCGGGTCAGCGTGGAGGATTTCCGCCGCGCCCTGCGGCCCGACACCGTGCTGGCCAGCGTGATGGCGGCCAACAACGAGACCGGGACGCTCCAGCCGGTGGCGGAGATTGGCGCGCTGTGCCGGGAGCGCGGGGTGATCTTCCACACCGATGCCGTGCAGGTGTTCGGCAAGCAGCCATTTGCCAGCATCCATGAGTTCAACGCGGATCTGGTTTCCATCTGCGCCCACAAATTTCATGGTCCCAAAGGGGCGGGAGCGCTGTTCATCCGGTCCCCGCTTCACCCGGACCCCGTGCAGTTCGGCGGGGCGCATGAAAATGAGCGGCGGGCGGGCACCGAAAATCTGCCCGCCATCATCGGCTTCACCGAGGCGCTGGAGCGTTTCATCCGCGTGCCGGTGTTTGAGGCGGCGCGGCTCGCGCCGCTGACGGACCGGCTGCTGGCCACGGTGCAGACGCTGGAAGGCGTGCACTTCCGCGGCTCGCCCACGGCGCGGCTCGCGAACACCCTCGCCTTCACCGTGGCGGGCACGGACAGCATCGCGCTGCTGGCGGCGCTCGACATGGAGGGCGTGTGCGCCTCGAGCGGGTCGGCCTGCTCGGCGGGCTCGCTGGAGCCCTCGCACGTGATGCTGGCGATGGGCGCGCCCAAAGCCGAGGCCAACGCCCTGGTGCGCCTGTCCCTCGGCCGCGACACCACGCCGGCGGAAGTGGAGACCGTGGCGGAGCTGCTGCCTGGAGTTATCCGCCAGGTGCAACGCAAGAATTTCTGATCCACGCCGTGCTGCTTTGGTGAGGGTGAGGGCGGGTCTGATTGATGCCCTGAAGTTCTTTCCCCCCTGGGACTGCGGATGTCCCACCGGCTTTGCTACAATGTGCCCATGAAACTCACCATCCATCGCGGCGCGAAGCAGATTGGCGGTTCGTGCGTGGAACTCGCCACCGAGCGCACGCGGCTCATCATTGATGCCGGCTTGCCGCTGGACGACTTGCAAGACCCGGCCAAGCCCCGTGGCGCGAAACTCCGCCCCGGCCAGCCCATCCCCGACGGCCTTGCGCCGCAAGTGCCCGGCCTCTTCGCGCCGGGGCCGAAGGTGGACGCCATCCTCCTCTCACACGCCCACGCGGACCACAGCGGGTTGCTGGCCCACACCCAGCCGGACATCCCCATCCACCTCACGCAAGGCACCAGCAAAATGCTGCTCGCCGGCTCCATCTTTGCCGGCCAAGTCCGGCTGGACCGCGAGCGCTGCCGCACGCTGCCTGCCGGACGCGCGGTGAGCATCGGCGACTTCCGGGTCACGGCGTTTCCGGTGGACCATTCCGCCTACGATGGCGCGGCGCTGTTGGTCGAGGCCGACGGCGTGCGGGTGCTCTACTCCGGCGACTTGCGCCTGCACGGCCGGCGCACCGCCCTCGCCCCGGCGCTCATTCGCGCGGTGACGAGCCAGCCGGTGGACGCGCTCGTGATGGAAGGCACGCACTTCTCGGAAAGCCGACCGCGTGGCGTCACCGAGTTTGAGTTGGAGGATGAAATTCTCGCCCGCACGCGCACCGCGCCGGGACTCGTGCTGGCAATTTTCTCGCCGCTTCATGTGGACCGGCTGCTGTCCTTCCATCGGGCCGCCCAACGCGCGGGCCGCACGCTGGTCGTGGACCCGTATGCCGCCTTCGTCCTGTATCTCATCAACGGCCGCGATGGCCTACCGCTGCCCCAGGCGGACCACGGGGTGCGCGTGCTTTACAACGAGCACTTCGAGAAGACGTGGCAGCAGCGGCACCTCGGGAAGATTCACGGGATGTTCACCGGCGCGCGCATCGAACTGGCGGAAGTTCTGGCCCAGCCCGACCGCCACGTCATGTTGTTCCGCAACTCGATGCTCCCTCGCGACTTCCAAGGTCGGCTCCCCGCCCAAGCCCGCTGCCTGTATTCCTACTGGCACGGCTACCTCGCGCAGCCGGAATGGGCTGTCCTGAAGACCCGGCTGGCGGAAGTCGGCGGCGACTTTGTCGAGTGCCACACCAGCGGGCACATCTTTCAGGACGACATCCTGCGCTTCGTCGCGGCGGTGAACGCCCGCGAGGTCATCCCCATCCACACGAATGCGCCGGGAACTTTTGTCAAAGCCGTTCCAAGTGTGCGGTTAGTGGCTGATGGGGAACAGGTTGCGCTCCATTCTGGTAATTCGTGAGTTCGTGCGTCTATTCTCTGAAAACTACACCGACCCAACCTATCCGAGCATGAATAATGAACTGTTACAGCGACTTCGCGACGTCCAAGGCAAGGCTGATTGGTGGGAGGCCATCAAGGCTGACGCCGCAGGCCAAGTTTCCAAGTCAAAGTCATGCTTCTTGGCTGTGAGAACGAAGTCCATAGAGGCTTATTTTCAAGGCGGCCTCGTCGCAGACATCCGTCTTCAGAGGGGAGAGCTCACCGTTCGGGGCAACCGCAAGTTTCTCTTCCCAACCGCAGCGCACGCGAGCGCCACCGTGGAACTCCGCCATGCGGATGAAATGCAAGCCACGGCTGAAATGCGCAGTTGCTTTGATTCATGGAAGCTGGCTGACCGTTTTCAGAATGTTAAACGAGCGGCAGCGCTGCTTATGGGGTCCGAGAAAGAGGGGATTCAAAAAGCCCTCGTCGAATCAAACCCAAACATACTGGACTTGGAAATCGCCGTCCGAGACGAAAAGTCGCGGATTGACCTCGCGGCGGTCCGGGGCACACCTGACTGTCCAGAGATTGTTCATTACGAGGTAAAGCATGTTTCAAACCTAGAACTGTTCCCAGGTCGTGGGCAGCCTGCGAAGGTCGTTGAGCAGCTCACACGCTACGACACTTTGATTCACAAACACGAAGGCCTGCTCAGGCGACGATACAAGGAACTTGCGGAAGCAGCTCTCAAGCTTGGGTTGGCACCGTGCTTTCTACGTGGCCTCTCACCAACTAAAAGGCAGTATCGGATTGATGAAGCAACGCTCTTCGCGCTTGCTGAAGGGCGATTTACTCTTTCCCCAAAAGCGGTCCTTGTTGTGCTTGGCTGGGAGCGGTCGCCCAGGCCGAAGGTCGCCGACGCAGTTAATGAGTTGAGGAATCTGCATAAGCGCACGGTCTTAACATTCGGAAAACAGGGGCAGCGTGGCATTTCGAAGTAGTCAACTGCGCTTAGGCGTCAACCACGCCCCCCCTTGAACCTCATCACCCTCCACCGCTGGGAAGTCCAACTCTGGGACGGGATGCCGATTTCTCTGATTGTCGGGTTTCACCAACCCGGCAAGGGAACGTGGATGCTGTCGGCCTATGGATTGGCGGACGCCATTCGGGAAGCCGCTGACTTGGCCGGGCTGGACGCGGAGTTCCGCGACGCCCAAGGCGAGGAGTGGGACATCCTCATCCCCGACGCGGCTCTTGCTTACGAGTTTCCCGATGGGCATATCGACGACTCCTGGGTGGAGCGACGGCGGCTGGCCCAACTTTCTAGGGCAGGGCAGGGGTGCGACGACCCAGACTTCCATTGGGAACGGAAGTGGGATCGCGGCGTGCTTACCGTGAAGCTGCCGCCGCACTGCGCCAACCTGCCTTGGGAACGGAAGGCCGTTATTTTTGAGCGATGGCGGGCGCGCTACTATCCCAAGTTCGACAAACATTGGGAATTGAAGGGGGATCACGCCGTGCTCACCGTGAGGCTACCGATACACCGAACCATCCAGCCTTGGGAATAGATGCCCTTCAAAGGAAACTCATGAAGCCAAAGCCGCCAGCCGCAAACCAGTCGCGCGGGACCGAAGGCATTTTCTACGTCGTTCCCTTCCCCATCGAGTGGTGCGTCATGCCGCATTGCTTCGCCGAGCAGACGGATTTCGGCCACGCGGACCTGTGGGAAGAGTCCGTCGTGCAGTTCCTCGTGAAGGACTGGCATTTGGAGGTTTATGAGACCTTTCCCACGCGCGACCAGCTTCGAGCAGAGCTGCTGCCCTTGGTGTATGCCTTCCCGCGCGGGCGCGTGGTCCGGCAAGGCGGCAAATTCATCGTCTATCACGGCAACAATCTGCAGCCGTTCATGAAGCGTTCCCGGCGCGACATTGAAAACTGCTTCAAGATCCAAGGGCGGGCGACGTGGGTATTCGACGAGCATGAGCAGTGCGTCGCGCACGACCGGGACCGGATGCGGGAGGTGCTCGGCTTGAAGGAAACTTGGCCGGCGGTGTCAGCGGAATGGGATTGAGTCATCTGCCTTGTCGGCTCGGAGCGTAGGTTCTTGGGGGCCCCAAAAAATTCGTTCGCCGCAACCCGTTGAGCCGCAGCAACCGGGTTTCGCCAAATCCAAGAATCGTTCACCTCCGTCTTTTTGGACCCGGTCTCTCGCGTCCAATGCGGCACGATGATTTCTCGAACTCGAATGACGCCTCGCCCGTGTCCGCGTCCGCCCTGGCCAGGCGTCGCCTTTGCTCGCGAGGCAACGGCAGAAGCCGGACGGTCGTCGAGCCGCAAGCTCCCGGTCTTTTGCTGGTGCGGGCGGCACTGCCTGGAGGCGCTCCACCCGGAGCCGAGACCGCTGTCGTTTGTGCTGCGGCTGGTGGAACGGCTGCGCTGGCAGGGCGAATTCTTCGGCGTGGACTTGGACGGGCGCACCACGCTCCAAGTCTGTGCCGAATACGACCGCCCGCTGTGGCTGCGGGCGGAATTGCTCGACACCGCCACGCTCACGCTGGACCACGCGCGCGTCGAGCGGGCGCATGTGGTGCTGGCGGTGCGCGCGGCGTTCATGGGCCGGGACGTGCGTGCCGCGTTGAGCGACCCGCGCCTCCGCTGGCGGCAGACGCAGCTTGGGCGCGGGTTTTCCGAATGAGCTTCAGCGTTGGCTAACTCGGGCAGGAGTTGGCTCGACTTCCACCCGCCGCCCTTCAAGATTTTCCTCCCATGTCGCACGCCGATTTTGTCCACCTCCACCTGCACACGGAGTATTCGCTCCTGGATGCCGCGTGCCGGCTGGACAAGCTCGCCGAGCGCGCGCACGACCTGAAGTTCCACTCGATGGCCATCACGGACCACGGGGTGCTTTACGGCGCGGTGGACTTCTACAAGGCCGTCCGCGAGAAGGGCATCAAGCCCATCATCGGCTGCGAGGTTTACGTGGCGCACGGCGACCGCCGGGAGAAGAAGGCCGGCTCGGGTGGCGGCGGCAAGGAGGTTTACCAGCACCTCCTGCTGCTCGCGAAGGACGAGGCGGGCTATCGCAACCTGGTCAAGCTCGTCACCGAGGCGCATCTCTCCGGCTTCTACTACAAGCCGCGCGTGGATAAGGCGCTGCTGGCCGAGCACCACGAGGGCCTCATCGCGCTCTCCGGCTGTCTCGCCAGCGAGATTTGCCAGCACCTCATTCACGACCAGGTGGACAAGGCGCGCGAGTCCGTGGACTGGTTCAAGCAGACCTTCGGCCCGGAGAACTTCTACCTCGAACTCCAGAACCACGGCATCCCCGAGCAGGCGAAGGTGAACCGGCACTTGATTCCGTGGGCGAAGGAATTCGGCCTCAAGCTGGTCGCGACCAATGACGTTCACTACGTCGAGAAGGGCCACTCCGCCGCGCACGATTGCCTCGTGTGCATCGGGCGGCAGGTGAACCTCACCGACACCAAGCCGCGCTACGTCCCGGGCCAGTTCTACCTGCGCAGCGCCGAGGAGATGAAGGCGCTCTTTGCCGAAGCGCCCGAGGCGGTGACGAACACCGTCGAGGTCGCGGAGAAGTGCAACGTGGATTTCGATTTCAAGACGCTGCACTACCCAGTCTTCCACCCGCCGGAGACTTACACGCGCGAGGGTTACCTGCGGAAGCTGCTGGCCGAAGGCTTGGGCCGCCGCTACACGCTCGACGTGAAAGCGGTGGGGAAGGAATTCGTGGTCGAGGGCATCCGCGAGCCGAGGAAGCTGCCGACTTATCAGCCGAAGGAAGCGGGGCACGCGTCGGGGGGGGCCGCTGCCGTTCCCCCTCACCCCGGCCCTCTCCCTCCTGGAGAGGGAGAAACTTCTCCCGCCGCAGTGCAGCCCAGCGCGTCAGGCCTGGCCGAAGCGCGGACTGCGTCGCTCCCTCTCCCAGCGGGAGAGGGCCGGGGAGAGGGAGAAAGCGAACTACCACTCCACCAGCGCCCGGACATCGCCGCTGCCATCAAGCTCATCATTGACCGCCTCCAGCTCGAGCTCACCGTCATCGAGAAGACCGGGTTCATCAGCTACTTCCTCATCACGGCGGACTTCGTCGCGAAGGGCCGCGAGATGGGCGTCGCGTGCGTGGCGCGCGGTAGCGCCGCCGGTTCGCTCGTCACCTACCTGCTGGACATCGCGAACGTTGACCCCATCCGTTACAACCTGCTCTTCGAGCGCTTCCTCAACCCCGAGCGCGTCAACCCGCCGGACATTGACATTGATTTCGCCGACGATCGCCGCGCCGATGTCATCGAGTATGTGCGGCAGAAGTATGGCCGCGAGTCCGTCGCGCAAATCATCACCTTCGGCACGATGGGCGCGAAGTCCGTCATCCGCGATGTCGGGCGCGTGATGGGCCTGAGCTACGGCGAATGCGACCGGCTCGCGAAGATGGTGCCCGCCGAGCTGAAGATGGACTTGGCCAAGGCGCTCAAGCAATCGGCGGAACTCAAGACTGCCTACGACAGCGAGGAGGTCACCCGCGAACTGCTGGACAAGGCCTTCGTGCTCGAAGACATCGCCCGCAACTCCAGCGTCCACGCGGCGGGCGTGGTCATCGGCGACCAGCCGCTCATCAACCTCCTGCCGCTCAAGCAGGACGAGGACGGCACCATCGTCACGCAATACCCGATGGGCCCCGTCGGCGACCTCGGCCTGCTGAAGATGGACTTCCTCGGGCTCAAGACGCTCACCGTCATCCGCAACGTCTGCGACATGGTGAAGCAAACGCAGGGCATCACCATCGCCGTGGACGACTTGCCGCTGGACGACGCGAAGGCTTACGACCTGCTCAACAAGGGCAACACGGTCGGCATCTTCCAGTTGGAATCCGGCGGGATGCGCGACCTGTGCCGGAAGTTCCAAATCAGTTCCGTCGAGCACATCACCGCGCTCGTGGCGCTCTACCGCCCCGGCCCGATGGACCTGATTCCCGACTTCATCAAGCGGCGGCACGGCGAGGTGGAGATTGCCTACGAGCACCCGCTGTTGGAGAGCATCTCGAAGGAGACTTACGGCGTGCTCATTTACCAGGAGCAGGTGATGCAGGCCGCGCAGATTCTCGCCGGCTACACGCTGGGCGGCGCGGACTTGCTGCGGCGCGCGATGGGCAAGAAGAAGGCCGAGGAGATGGCCCAGCACCGCAAGCTCTTCGTGAAGGGCGCGAAGGAGCGGAACCAAATTCCCGAGTCCAAGGCGAATCAGATTTTCGATTTGCTGGAGAAGTTCGCCGGCTACGGCTTCAACAAGTCGCACGCCGCCGCCTACGCCATCGTCGCGTATCAGACCGCGTATCTGAAGGGCAACTACCCCGTGGAGTTCCTCAGCGCGATGATGACGAACGACATGGGGACGCAGGAGAAGTTGAAGATTGTCCTCGATGAAGCGAAGGCCCTCGGCGTGGAAGTCCTCCCGCCGGATGTGAACGACGGGCAGGCTTACTTTTATCCGGCGAGCACCCGTGCCGGCGACTTGCAGTCGCCGTCCGGGAGCGTGGGCAGCCCAAAGAGCGGCGACTTCAAGTCGCCGGCACAATCCTCAGCCGCGCCCAACGCCAAACCCGAAACCCCAAACTCGAAACCTGCTTCCCAAGGCATCCGCTTCGGCCTGGCCGCCATCAAGGGCGTCGGCGAGGCCGCCGTGAAAGGCATCATCGAGGCCCGCGACAAGGGCGGGAAGTTCACCAGCCTCACCGACTTCTGCGAGCGCGTGGACTCGCGCACCGTCACGCGCAAGACGCTCGAAGCCCTCATCAAGTGCGGCGCGTGCGACAGCTTCGGCGAGACGCGCGCCTCGATGTTCGCCGCGCTCGACCGCGTGATGGCCCGCGCCGCCAGCGCCGCCGCCGACCGCGTGCGCGGCCAGGTCTCCCTCTTCGGCATGATGGAGGAACCGGCGGCCACGGCGAAGGTCGAGAAGGCCGCCCAGCTCCCCGAGTGGCCGCAGCACGAACTGCTCGCGCACGAGAAAGAGCTGTTGGGTTTCTACGTCACCGGCCACCCGCTCACGCCGCTCGCGCCGCTGCTCGAGAAGTTTTGCCTGCACAACTCCACCACCGCCAAGGCGCTCCCCGCCCGCGGCATGACGCGCATCGGCGGCATGGTCAGCACCGTGCAGCAGGGCATGAGCAAGAAGAACGGCAAGGCCTACGCGATGGTCACGCTGGAGGATTTGGAAGGCACGTTCTCGATGCTCCTGTTCAACGAGAACTACGACAAGTATCGCGAGCACCTCGTCACCGGGAAGGCGGTGCTCGTCGTCGGCGAGGTGAACAACGACGAGGACAAGCCCAAGCTTTTCCCGACCGAAATCATGCCGCTGGAGGACGCGCCGAGAAAGTTCACCAAGCAGGTTCACCTCCGCCTCTATCCCGCGCACATGGACGGCGCGAAGCTCGAGGCCGCCCGCGCGCTCGTCGAGGCGCACCGCGGCAAATGCCCGCTCTTCCTCTGCTTCCGCTACCCGGACGCCCCGCCGGTCTTCATCGAGACGCACGAGCGCTTCGCCGTCGCACCCACGCCGGCCTTTCAACGCGCCGTGGACGAGCTGCTCGGCGAGGAGACTTACTACGCGAAGGTGGACACGACCCCACCCGAGCGCCAGAAGCGCGCGTGGGAGCGGAAGGGCGGCGGCGGGGACGGCGACGAATAGCCTCCTCCTCGCAGGAGACGACGTGAGGAGTCTCTGACTTTTCGGACAAGCGCCAGACTCGCCACCTCGTCTCCTACACTTACCGTTGAATCACCCGCAGCGGGCTGGAGAAATCATCCGTCCACACGCCGACGCCAGCGCGGCCTTCGAGCGGCGACCAGCGGATGCGGCGTTGAAATCCAGCCAAGTCCGCCTCCGTCCGCGCCATCACCACCCAGTGCGATTGCTCCCGGCCCGTCGCAAACTCCGCGTCCGTCAGCGACATGTCATCGCAGCCCAGCGCGACGAGCCGCAGGTCAGCGGCGAGGTTCGCGAGCACGGGTTCGAGGTCGAGATAACGGTTGGAGATGTGGAACGCGAGCATCCCACCGGGCGCGAGTTTGCGCAGATACAACGCCACCGCCTCGCGCGTGATGAGATGCACCGGGATGGCATCCGAGCTGAACGCGTCAAGCACCAGCAAGTCGTAGCCGCCGTCCGCCGCCTCGCGCAGGCGCAAGCGCGCGTCGCCCTCCACCAGCCGCGTCTCCGCCGCCGCCGAGCGTGCAAGGTAGGTGAAGAAGTTCGTGTCCTGCGCAATGCGGAGCACCGATGGATCAATGTCGTAAAACGTCCAGCGCTCGCCGGCCTGCGCATAAGCCGCCATCGAACCCGCGCCCAGGCCGATGACGCCGACGTGCCGTGCCGGCGACTTGTAGTCGCCGTCTGTTGGCGTTGGCGGCGTGCGGGGCGGCGACTGCAAGTCGCCGGCACGAGCCTCAACGCGCACTGTCTTCTCCCTCGCCCTCTCCGGGGGAGATGGCCGGGGTGAGGGGGCAGCGGCAGCAGCAGTTCCACCGGCTCCGAACACCCTGAACACATCCCCCAGCGGCCCTTCGCGATGGTAAAACGTCAGCGGCTCCGCCGCGCGTGCCGGGTCGAGAAACTGTCGTCCGTGAATCGTCCGGCCGTGGACAATCTGCCGCGCATCGCCGCTGGGCGACAAAGTCACGCGCGTCACGCCGAAGAAGTTGCGCTCGACGTGCAGGGTCTTGCCAAACCCGCCCGTGAAGAACGCACCGCCGAGAAACACCGCGCCCAGCCCCAGCGCAAAGCGGCGCGGCCCATCCACCAGCAGGAAGCACAGCAGCAGCGGCAGGCCGAAGATGACGACGGACTGGACTTGAGGGGGCAGCACCTTCGTCGGCGGCAGCAAGGCGGCGAGCGCAGCGGTGAGAACCGCGAGCCCAACGGGCCAGACCAAGTCAAATGCCAGTTGCTTGATGCCGGATGCTGAATTGGATGCGACGGGTGGCTGTGCGCGCTCTCCCTCACCCCGGCCCTCTCCCGCTGGGAGAGGGAGAACGTCAGCCAGCGGTGGGCCGAAGCCAGCGGTTTCAGTGCCACGAGACGCGACCATCGCTGTCCCCTCTCCCAGCGGGAGAGGGTTAGGGTGAGGGAGAGCGGCGGCTGCCGTTTGTGCGTCCCTTCGGACTGTTGCTCGTGTTCCTTCCCATCGCAGCCAGCACGCGGCCATGAGCGCGAGGGGATATTCCACCACTGAGTTGAAGAGGAGGGGAGCGAGCAACGTGTTGAACAGCCCGCCCAGCAGGCCGCCCAGCGACATCCACAAGTAGAACTCCGTCAGGTGCTCGGGCTCCGGCCGGTCGGCGGCGAGGCGGCCGTGGCAGACCATCGCCGCGATGAAGAAGACCAGGAGGTGCAGGCCCAACACCAGCCACGCCGGCTCGCTGAGGCCCGCGCACATCTGGTAAGCCAGCGCCAGCGCGCCGATGGGTAGGGCGCGTGACAGCAGCCGCGCCGAGAAGAACTGCCGGCGCGCGAAGACGAACACGAACGTGAGCAGATACAGCCCGAGCGGCAGCACCCAGAGCAGCGGCATCGAGGCGATGTCCGTCGTGATGTAAGTGGTGACACCCATCAGCAGGCTGGAGGGCACCGCAGCGCAGACGGCCCAGTGGAGGCGGCGGGCGCGTGCCGGCGACTTGCAGTCGCCGCTCGGTGAGGCCGTTGCGGGCCGGGGCGGCGACTGCAAGTCGCCGGCACGGGCGTGCTTCGCTCCGCACGCGAGCACGAGGACGGGCATCGCCAAGAACGCAGCGGCCCACAGCCACGATTGTTCCCGCAGCGGCCAGTTCAGCTCGATGAACAGCGGGTAGCCCAGCAGCGCGGCGAAGCTGCCGAGGTTGCTCGCGGCGTAGAGGAAGTAGGGATCGCGAGCCCCGGCCTGGGCCGAAGCAGCGAACCACCGTTGGAGCAGTGGCGTGGTGAGCGCCAGCACGAAGAACGCGGGACCGACGTTCAACAGCAGTTGCACCAGCAGCCAGGCCGTCGGCCAGTGCGGCCACGGTTCAACGGCGGTCTCGTTCAGGCGGATGGGCAGCGTGGCCAGCGCGCCGAGGAACAGGAGCAGGTGAGCCCGAAGCTGCGGGCGCGGTGAACAACGGCCCGTCAGCCAGTGCGCGGCCGCGTAACCCGCGAGGAGCATCGCCTGGAAGAACACCATGCAGGTGTTCCAAACGGCCGGCGCGCCACCGAGCTGCGGGAGCACCAGCTTGCCGACCATCGGCTCCACCCAGAACAGCAGCGCGGCGCTCCAGAAGAGGGTGATGGCAAAGAGGGTGGTCACGCGGCGGTCGCGCGGACTGTAGGGGCCGGCCACTGGTCAGGCAAGGCACGGTGCCGGAGACCTGTCTTCGGCCACGCGCGTTCCGGCATTGGCAGCGCCCGCGAGAGCCACTATGGTCTCGCCGCATGCCCGCACCATTTCGATACCGCCACCGGGTGTCCTTCGCCGAGTGCACGGTGGGGAACCACGTTTATTACGCGCGGTATCTGGAGATCTTGGAGCGCGCCCGGGGGGAGTTCTTCCGGGCGGTGGGCCGGCCGCTGTCGGCGTTGCAGACTTCGGAACTGATTTTTCCCGTAATCGAAGCCCACCTGCACTATGAGGCGGCGGCGCGTTACGACGACGAGTTGATCGTGGAAGTGGTGGTGACGGAGCTCGACCGGCTGCACATCAGCTTTGCCTATGGGGTGTCCAACACCCGCAACACGATCATCCTGACGGGGCGCACCCGGCATATTTGCGCCGGCCCGGACGAGAAGCCCCGCCGCATGCCACCGGAGGTGCTCAAGGAACTGGGCGCGGCGTTCGCCGGGGCTCCCGCGCCCCGGCCGGCCCCGAGTCCGCGCGTGCCCAAGGGGCTCTCTTTCCCGGTGTAAGCGGGCCTTGCGGTGGGGAGTTTCTCCTTGATAACAGCGTCTTTTCCCGTAGAAAAGCGGCCACTCAGTCGGGCGAAAATCGGCTCTCTAAGTGTCATCATTCAGCATCGCGTGCAATTAACCCCCTCCTCGACCCAGAACTCATGAGTCCCCAATCGCACCGCGCGTGTCGCCCCGGCCAGTTTTCCCTCCGGTCCGCCTGGCCCTGTTTGTTGCTCCTGCTCGGCGGCTGGATGGGGGTGAGTTCAGCCCTGGCGGAGATGCCCGCGATCCGGTGGGCATCCCGCGCGGGTGGCACAGGGCAGGATTTCGGCACGGCCATCTCGGTGGACAACGAGGGCAGCACCTACACCTGCGGTTACTTCCGTGGCCAGGCGCGGTTCGATGAGTATGCGCTGGCGGGGAAGGGCGAGGCGGACATCTTCGTGGCCAAGCACGACCGGTTGGGCAAGCTGGTCTGGGTCCGGCAGGTGGGTGGCTCGGCGGATGAGTTTGCGCGGGCGATCGTGAATGATGCGGAGGGTAACTGTTACGTGACGGGCACGTTTCAGTCACCCACGGTGGATTTTGGTGGCGAGATCGTGAAGCGGAATTCGAATTCCGAGATCTTCCTGGCCAAGTTTGATCCCAACGGCAAGGTGCTCTGGGTGCGACAGGCCGGCGGCACCGGCGGCGGCAGCGGCAACGGCGTGGCCATCGGTGCCGATGGCTATGTTTACATGACCGGGTATTTCACGGGCGACACGACCTTCGAGGACCTGACCCTGAAGAATGCCGGCTTCAATGACATTTTCGTCGCTCGCTACGATGCGAACGGCGAGCTCGACTGGGTGCGGCAGATTGGCGGACAGGGTGATGACGTGGGCAGTGCCATCACCGTGGACGCCCAAGGGAATTCGTATGTGGTCGGCGCGTTCGAGGACGACATCCGCTTCTCGCGCAACACCACCTTGAGCAGCGCCGGTTTGATGGACAGTTTCGTGGCCAAGTTTGACAACACCGGGCGCACGGTCTGGGCGCAGCGTTCCGGTGGCCCCAACACCGACATCGCCTACAGCGTGGGCCTGGATCCGCACGGGAACGTGCTCGTGTCCGGCGCGTTCAACGGCACCGAGTCCTACGCCTCGGAAATGCGCCTTCATGCCGCGTTCCGCTCCCGCAAGGGCACGCACATCGGCAGCTTCAGCGGCAAGGGCCTCAAGAGCGAGGGCGGCTCGGATGTGTTTGTGTCCAAGTATGACCAACGGGGCATCCTGACCTGGGTGCGGACGTTCGGCGGCAACAAGATTGGCGCGCCCGAGGCCGGCTACGGTCTGGCCGTGGACAGCAGCGGTCACACGCACGTCACGGGCACATTCGCCGGCAATTGCCAGTTCGGGAACAACACCCTGTTCAGCATGGGCATCGCGGATGTTTTTGTGACGGAGCTGGACCGGGAAGGCCGCGTGGTGTGGGCCCGGCAGGTCGGCGCCGCGTATTCCGAGCCGCTCGCGGGTCATGGCATCGCGGTGGACCGGGGCGGCAACACCTACGTCATCGGCTATTTTCGCGGTAACATCACCTTCGGAGACACCGTGCTCAAGAGCCAGGGGGACACCGATATTTTCGTGTTGAAGGTGACCTCCCAGTTCGCCCCGCGGCGTTGATCCCGGTGATGGCCGGCTGTCCGTGTCCGGCCAGCCAGGGCACAGGGTCAACCCGCCGACCGCCCCGCTTCAGCCAATGATCGTTCATCTCAACGGCCAGTTCCTGCCCAAGGAGCAGGCCCGCATCTCCCCGGATGACCGGGGCTTTCTCTTTGCGGACGGCGTTTATGAAGTCGTGCGCGCCTACCGCGGCCATCTCTTCCGCGCCCGCGAGCATTGGGACCGATTCGACGCCAGCCTGCAGGCCTTGCGCATCGCGCGCCCGGCCGGTCTGGATTTCTCGGCCGTCTGCACCGAACTCCTGCAACGCAACCAACTGGCCGACGCGGAAGCCACGGTTTACCTGCAAATCAGCCGGGGCGCCGCGCCGCGCAAGCACGCCTTTCCCGCTGAGGTCGCCGCCACGGTCTATGGCTTCGCCGCGCCCTTTGCGAACCCGGTCGAAAAGTGGGCCGGCGGAGTGAAAGTCATCACCGTCCCCGACCAGCGCTGGGCGCGGTGCGACATCAAGTCCATCTCCCTGCTCCCCAACGTGCTCGCCAATCAACTCGCGCAGGAGGCGGGCGCGCACGAGGCCGTGCTGGTGCGCGACGGCTTCGCGCTGGAAGGTTCGCTCTCAAATTTCGCCGTCGTCATGGATGGCGTGGTCCGCACCGCACCGCGCAGCAACTACATCCTGCCCGGAGTCACCCGGCTGGTGGCATTGGGCTTGTGCTCGGCACTGGGCATCCCGGTGAAGGAATTCCCCGTGGCGGAAAGCGAACTGCGATGCGCGCAGGAGGCGATGCTGTTTGGGACGACGAACGAGGTGATGCCGGTGGTGCAGATCAACGACCGCAAGGTCGGCGACGGCCAACCCGGTCCCATCACGCGCCAGCTCCAGCAGGCCTTCCGCGACTACGTGGCGGAGTGCCAGCGGCGGGGTTGAGACTCTTTGCCGCCAAAAGGCACAGAGAACACGGAGGGGAAAACGTTCAACTTCCAACGCTCAACGTTCAACGGACGCGCGTCGGCTCGTTGAAAGTTGAACGTTGGAAGTTGAACGTTTCCCCTTCCTCCCTTTCCCCGTTACTTCAGCGCCCCGTCCACCAGCTCCACCACCCGCGGTGCGCGGGCGGCCACGCGGGCATCGTGTGTGGCGATGAGCAAGGTGACGTTGCGCTCGGCGCGGAGCTGGCACAGCAGGTCCAGAATTTCCTCGCCCGTGTGCGAATCGAGATTGCCGGTGGGCTCGTCGGCGAGGATGAGTTCCGGCTGGTTGACCAGAGCCCGGGCGATGGCGACGCGTTGCTGCTCGCCACCGGAAAGTTCCGCCGGCCGATGCTCCAGGCGATGCTCCAGGCCCACGCGCCGCAACAGCTCACGCGCGCGCGCTTCCGCCTCGGTCGCGTCCAACCGCGCCACGCGCGCCGGCAGGCAGACATTCTCAAGCGCGTCCAGCTCCGGCAGCAGGTGATAGGCTTGGAAGACGTGGCCGAAAGTGGTGTTGCGGAGCTTCGCCAGCTCGTTGGTCGTCAAGGCGGCCAGACTCTGCGCGCGGAACTGGATCTCGCCGTGGTTCGCACGGTCGAGGCCGCCCAGCAAGTGCAGCAGCGTGCTCTTGCCCGCGCCGGACGCACCGCGCAACGCGACGAACTCGCCAGCGGCCACGGTCAGGTCCACGCCGCGCAGGACTTCCACGGCGCGGGAGCCAATCCGGTAGGTCTTGCGCAGGCCGGTGGCGCGGAGGAGAGGGGAGGACATGGAAGGAGCAGGATTAAGATTAGGATCAGGAGCACGAGGAAGAGGACGGCAGCCAGCTCCTGCTCGTAATCCTAATCCTGATCTTGCTCCTCTCAGTCATTCCTGAGCGCCTCCACGGGTTGCAGCCGCCCGGCATTCCACGCCGGCAACAGGCCGGCCAGCAGGCAGATGAACAGCGACCCACCGCAGATGATCGCGATGTCGCTGGGCACGATCAGCGCGGGCAGCCGGTCGAAGGAGTAGATCGTGCGCGGGAAGAGCTCGAAACCCGTCAGCCGGTTCATCAGGTCGAGAAAGTCATTGCGGTAATGTAGCAGCAGGAGCCCGAGGCCGAACCCAGCCACCACGCCCAGCACGCCCACGATGAGGCTCTGGCTGAGGAAGAGCCAGCGCACCTGGCCGTTGGTCGCGCCGAGCGCCTTGAGCACGCCGATCTCGCGCGTCTTCTGCACCACGAAGGTGATCTGCGCGCTGGTGATGCCGAACGCGGCGACGATCATGATGAAGAACAGCAGGTAGAACATGACGTTCTTCTCGACCAGCAGCGCGTTGAGAATGCCGGAATTGTCATCCATCCACGTGCGGACGATGTAGTCCAGGCCCAGCGCGCTTTGAAGCTCCCGGCGCGCGAGCTCGGCCTGAGCGGGGTCGTGCAGCATGATTTGCAGGCCGTGGACGTTGTCCTGTAACTCGTAGAGATCCTGCGCGTTGGCGAGCGAGGTGATGACGACGTTGGCGTTGAACTCGTAGTAGCCGACATCGAAGACGCCTTTGACTGTGTATTCGTCCGGCAGGGCTGACTCTTCTTTGCCCGAGCGGCGGCTGTCTTTCATCTTCTTCAAGTTCGCCGGGGAATAAATCGCAACGCGGTCGCCCACGCGCACGCCGAGATTGTTGGCGAGTTCACGGCCGACGATGAGCCCGTTGCCGCGCAGATCGAACACGCCGTTGGTGACGCTCTTGGGCAGATCACTCACATCCGCCTCACGCCGCGCATCCACGCCACGGACGACCGGCGCATCCACCATGGAGCTGCCCACGGGCGGCTGGGTCTCCAACAGCACCTTGCCTTGCACGAAGGGCGCGACGCCGCGCACGCGCGGATTGGTCATGATGCGCGCCATGATTTCCTCGCGGTTGGAGAGCAGTTCGCCGGGCTTGATGACGCGCAGGTGGGCGTTGAAGCCCAGCAGCCGCTCGCGGAGCTGGCGGTCGAACCCGCTCATCACGCTGATGACAATGATGAGCACCGCCACGCCGAGCATCACGCCGATCACGGAGATGAGCGTGATGACCGAGACGAACGTGCGCTTGGGGCGCAGGTAACGCAGGGCCAGCAGCAGCTCGAAGGGCAGGCGCGACATCCGGCGCAGGCTAAGGGACGGGATGGCTTGCGGGCAAGTGATTGCCAGCCGCAGCGGCGCGGAGCCGCTCCGCAAGCTGCCGCGCGACGGTCAGGGAGTCCGCGTCGGCGGCCAGCGGCACGGTCTCCACCGCAAGTTGCCGGCGGAACCAGGTGCCCTGCCGGCGGGCGAACTGCCACGTCTTGGTTTTCACCAGGGCGATGGTTTCCGCCAGCCCGCGCTCGCCGCGCAGATGCTCGACCACCTGCCGGTAGCCGATGGCCTGCATCGCGGTGCGGTTGTGCTCCAGCCCGCGCTCCAGCAGCGCCCGCGTTTCGGCCACCAAGCCAGCGGCGAACATCGCGTCCACCCGGGCTTCGATGCGGGCGCGCAAGTCGACCGGCTCACGGTTCAGGCACCAGATGGGGGTGGGAAGTTTGGGGTTCGGGGCGGCCGGCCAGGCGGCGCGCTGGGCGGAGAAAGGCCGGCCCGTCAGCCGAATGACTTCCACCGCTCGCACGACCCGGCGCGGGTTTTCGCGGTCAATGCGCGCGAAGGTTTCCGGGTCTCGCTGCTCCAGTTCGGCGAGCAGATCCGGCAGCGGGGTTGATTCCAACACGCTCCGCAGGGCGGGATCGGTGGGCGGGGCTTCGCCCAAACCGTTCAGCCAGGCGCTGAAGTAGAGGCCGGTCCCGCCGCAGAAAATCGGCACCCGGCCCCGCCGGTGGATGTCCTGCACTGCCACAGTCGCCAGCCGGAGGAAGCGCGCCGCGTCGAACACGTCCGTCAGTTCCACCACATCCACGAGATGATGCCGCACGCGCGCTTGTTCAGCGGGCGATGGTTTGGCCGTCCCGAGGTCCAGGCCGCGATAGACCTGCATGGAGTCCACGGAGATGATTTCGCCCCCGAGCAGCTCCGCCAAGTGCAACGCCACCGCACTTTTTCCCACGGCCGTGGGGCCGGCGATGAAAGCCGGAGCTGGAACCAAGTGCGCGGGCGCGTCGTGCATCGCTGCGGCTTTACGCGAAGCGCCTGACTACGCAAGCCCGCAGTGTGCCGCCGTTCCGGCTTGCCGAATCAAGTTTGACGTGGCCCCGTCGAACCGCTGCAATAGCCGCCACGACGATGCCAACGCCACTCTTCATGAAAGCCCACCGTTTCGTCTCCCTGTTCAGCGCTGCTGTCTTGATCAGCCTGTCTGCTTCTGCCTCGGCTGCCACCATGGTCCGCTACGAGTCGCAGCCGGGCAGCAAGATGCGCATGGACGGCACTTCCACCATTCACGACTGGCATGCCGAGAGCCAGCTCATCGGCGGGTTCCTGGAGCTGGACGCCGCTTTGATCGAAGCCCCGGAGAAGGCCAAGCCCGGCAAGGTGGCCGCCCAGGCCGAGACATTTGTGGCCGTGCGCTCGCTCAAGTGCAGCAGCGGCAAGGCGATGGATGCCGTGATGCAGGAGGCCATGAAGGAGAAAGAAAACCCGCGCATCGGGTTCAAGCTGGCGGAGCTGACGTTCAAGGAAGCGAAGGGTGCCCAGCTTCAGTTCGAGGCCAAGGGCAACTTGACCGTCTCAGGCGTCACCAAGGAGATCACCTTCCCGGTCACCTTGGTGCGGCGCGTGGATCAATCGCGGATTACCTTCAACGGGATCACGGCCGTGAAGATGACGGACTTCAAGATCACGCCGCCGGCTCCCACCGCCGCCGTGGGGCTGATCAAGACCGGTGATGAAGTGAAACTCACCTTCGAGTGGGTGGTGGGTAAAAAGGAAGCGGGCAAGTAGGTGATTTTTTCAGCCCCCATCGTGAAGCGTCTGCTGGCCAGCGTGGCCGTGGTTTGCGGCTTGGCGGTTGCCGCCGGGGCAGCGCCACCGCCAGCCGCCGGCACCAACCAGTTCAACAGCCATGCTGCGTTTCTCGCGGCGGCGTTGTCCGAGTTCCTGAGCGACACGCGGAATTTCACGGCCGGGGTGGAGGTCACAGTGCCTCCCGTTGGCAAGGAGCCCGCCCTGACGCTGCCGTTTGGCGTGGCCGCCGCCGATGGCAAAATGCGTTGGGAACTCAATCTGGCCAATGTGAAGAGCGCCTCTTTCCCGCCGGAAGTCGTCGCCAGTTTCAAGGACATGGGCCTGGACCGGATGTTCTTCATTTATCTGCCCAACCAGCCGCTCACGTTGGTGCTGCCCGGAGCGAAGGCTTACATTCCAATGCCTATCGCTCCTGCTGCCGGGGTCCGCCAGCAGGCGCAGGAAAAAGTCGGCCGGCTCGAGAAACGTGAACTGGGCCGCGAAACCATCGGCGGCCAGCCCACCATCAAATACGCGATCAAGGTGCCGGGCGACGATGGCACGGCCACGGTCTGGCAGGCCACCAACCTGCAGAACCTGCCAGTCAAGCTGGTCATCACCAAGGAACAGCAGTCCTACCAGTTCCTGTTGAGCAACATCCGGCTGGGCGCGCCTGATCCGCGCTATTTCGAGATTCCTGCCGGCTTGACCAAGATGGCGGACCTGCATGAGGTGCTGCGCGCGGCCGCCATGCGCGCCCTCGGCGGCGTGGTGGGCGGTTTGAAGTAGCGCCGGAGCGGGCGCGCTGGGTGCACGCACCACGGTAAGTGAACCCCCGCCCTGCGACGCAGGAGCGAGGAGAGAATCCACGAGCCGCCAAGGCTCGCGATTCGTGACCCTGAACCGTAGCAGCCGACGTAAGGAGGCTCTGACTATTCCGGCTTCAGCATGAGCCTCCTCACGTCGGCTACGAGGTTCTTGGGTAGCCACCACGACCCGAAGGCCGCGCACTGGGACCAGGAACTCCCACACAGATTAAGGGCGGAGCACAGATGGGAAGTCTGACCGCTTGGAATTTCATCTGTGTTCCGCCCTGAATCCGTGTGGTGGTTCATGGAGCGGACTGGGGAGAGGGGAGCCTTGATCCTACAGCGGTAACACCCCTCCTCTCCCCGCCCCTCTCCTCCATCCGATGGAGGAGAGGGAGCAGGCTGCCTCGTTCGCATGGTGCGGGTGGCAAGCTGCGCCGCGCCGCGCCGGAGCGAAGGGCTGAGATTCAGGTGTCCAATCACCCCCGGAGGTGGTTTGCTAGCTCCATGCGCATTCGCAACTTAAATCCCGACACTGACATTGGCGCGAGCGCGTGGTGGCTCGAACTGGACGGCCACCGCCTGCTCATGGACGCGGGCGTCCACCCCAAGCTGGAAGGCCGCGCCTCGCTGCCCTTGCTGGACCTCGTGAAGGATGAGGAGCTCGATGCCATCGCCATCACTCACTGCCACCACGATCACGTCGGCGGGCTGCCGGTGGCGGTGCGGCACCATCGGCGCGCCCACGTTTTGATGACGGAGCTGAGCTACTTCCTCGTGGAGCGTGTGCTGCACAACTCCGTCAACGTGATGAAGCGCCAGCGGGAGGAATCTGGCATCAAGGACTACCCGCTGTATTCGCACGACGAAGTGGACGAGATCGCGCCGCTGTTCCAGGGCTTCAAATACAACCGGGAAATCGAGTGGGCCGGCTTTCAAAAGACCCGTGGCGGCGGCACTTCCCCCACGCTCGAATTCTTCGATGCCGGGCACGCGCTGGGTTCCGCCGGGGTGCTGGTGCGCGGGAAACGGGAGACGCTCTTCTACACCGGCGACGTGTGCTTTCGGGATCAAACCATCCTCAAGGGAGCGCGTTTCGAGGATGTGAAAGCCGATGTCCTGATCATGGAAACCACGCGCGGCAGCCGCGCCACGCCCCCGGACTTCAGCCGCGAGGCCGAGCTCCAGCGGTTCATCGCTGCCATCCGCGCCACACTTAAGCGCAAGGGCAGCGTGCTCATTCCCACCTTCGCGCTGGGCCGCACGCAGGAGATCCTCGCGGCGCTGGCGCTGGCCTTCAAGGCGGGCGAGCTCAAGGAGCAGCCCATCTACATTGGCGGTCTGGGCCGGGTCTTCACCGAAATTTACGACCTGGAAGCCCACCGCGCGCACCGCCTGCACACGAGCCTGCAACTGCACGAGGCGCTCAACCTGGTCGTGCTGGAAAAGGGCCAGGCCGAGTCCATGCGCCTCACGGGTGGCCGCATCTTCGTCATCACGGCGGGCATGATGAGCGAGCACACGGCCGCGCACGATCTGGCCGCCCGCATGGCGGAAGATCCGCGTCACAACGTGTTGTTCGTGGGTTATGCGGATCCCAGCACTCCGGGTGGCCGGTTCAAGGCCAGCCAGCCGGGCAAGCCCTTCTTCTTCAGCCCCAGCGTCGGGGAGCTGACCCGCAAGTGCGGACTGGAAGACTTCGATCTCTCCGCCCATGCCAACCGGGGAGAACTGCTGGACTTCGTCGGCGAGGTGTCCCCGCACACGGTGCTGCTGGGGCATGGCGACGAGGATGCGCGCGTCTGGTTTGCCCGGCAAATCGCGGAGCGCCACCCCAAGATCAAGGTCATTCAGCCCACGCCGGGCTTGTTGGTGGAAGTGTGAGTTTGCCGTTTCAACCCACCAGCCCAACTCCATGATCATTGTCCTCAAACCCCGCAGCTCGAAGCGAGAAGAGTCCGCCGTGCTCGCCGAGATCCGCCGGCTCGGCTACCGCCCGCATGTCATGCGTGGCGTCGCGCGCACGGTCATCGGCGCCATCGGCGACGAACGCACCCACCACACACTCGAGACGCTCACCGCCTTGCCACAGGTCGAGAGCGTCATGCCCATCCAGAAGCGCTTCAAACTCGTCAGCCGCGAGGCGCATCCGACCAACTCCACCGTCACCCTGCCCAACGGATGTGTCATCGGTGGTCCGGAACTCGTCGTCATGGCCGGGCCGTGCTCGGTGGAGAGCGAGAAGCAGTTGATGACGACCGCCGAGGCGGTGGCGAAGGCCGGAGCCAGGGTGCTGCGCGGCGGCGCGTTCAAGCCCCGGACCTCGCCCTACGAATTCCAAGGGCTCGGCGCGAAGGGCTTGAAGCTGCTGGCCAAGGCGCGCAGGGAAACCGGCCTGGCCATCATCACCGAGCTGCTTTCCGAAGACCACGCGGAGCTGGTGGCGGAACATGCCGACATGCTTCAGATCGGCACGCGCAACGCGCAGAACTTCCAGCTCCTCATCGCCGCCGCGAAGACCGGCAAACCCGTGCTGCTCAAACGCGGTCTGGCCATGAAGATCGAGGAGTGGCTGCTCGCGGGCGAATACGTCCTCTCGAACAACAACCCCGGCTTGCTGTTCTGCGAACGGGGCATCCGCACGTTCGAGACTTACACGCGCAACACGCTCGACCTCTCGACCATCCCCATCATCAAGCAGGAGTCGCACTGCCCCATCGTGATTGACCCCAGCCAGGGCGCGGGCCGGGCGGACCTCGTGGTCGCCATGTGCAAGGGCGCGGTGGCGATGGGGGCCGACGCGCTGCTGATCGAGGTGCATCCGAACCCGGCGGAGGCCTGGAGCGATGGCGCGCAGCAGCTCACGCTCGAGGGCTTTGCGAAGCTGATGCGGGACTTGCAGCCGTTCGCAGCGGCCGCCGGACGGGAGCCGTGCGCCAGCACCAAGAAGCGGTAGCGGTGTGGCCCTGACCCCGGCGCGGAGTGCCCGTGTCGCAACGGCCAGGCCCATCTCATTTTCTGGCAGACTCCAGCGGAGCGGCGAATTCGATGCCCGCAGGTAATCGCAAGCTTTCTCCCTCACCCCAACCCTCCCGCTGGGAGAGAATCCACGGCCCGCAAGCCGCGCATTGGGACCCAGAACCCGTGCCGGCGACTTCCAGTCGCCGTGTTGCGGGGGGATTGCTTGAAGCGTCCTCGAACTGCGGTTGCCCATGTCCGCGATGAGCTGATGGGGCGTTCGACAGCGGCTGCGGATGTGGGCTTCCGGGCTCCAATGAGTGCCGGTTTAGGGGTAGGGCTGGGGTGAGAGAGACCATGCCAATCAGGCTGCAAAAAACTGAGATGCGCCCCCAACGTCCAGGCAGCCAGAATGGCACTTGCGGCCCTGAGTTATGCTGCTAGCTTCCCGGCGGTTCCACCAAACATGCCTGCCAAGCGCACGCCCCAGAAAATGAAGCCTGTCCGCCTTCCCAAACGTTGGTCCCCGGCCTTCACCTTGATTGAGCTGCTCGTCGTGATAGCGATCATCGCGATTTTGGCGGGGATGCTGCTGCCTGCCTTGAGCAAGGCGAAGGCCAAGACCATCGGGGCCACCTGCTTGAACGACCAGAAGCAGCTCGCCATCGGATTCGCGCTTTATGCCGGAGATTTTGACGACAGATTGTTGCCAGTCGGCAACGGGGGCGGGTATTGGCCCGGGCCGATTGACAGCATGGGCAACGTCATTCCCCCGCCACCTAACTTCACTGGACTGGCCCCGGATGTGGCCTTGGCCAATGTCCAGAGAGGCATCCAGGCTGGTCTCATGTATCGCTATGTGGCCGATGTGAAAGTTTACAACTGCCCCGGGGACAAGCGGACCACCAAGACCCCGGGGTCAGGCTGGGGCTACGATAGCTATTCGAAGGTGGACGGCATGAACGGACAAGGCTGGGGGGGCCAGTCCCCTTACCGCCGTGCCGGCGATGTGACGAGTCCGGTGTATTCGCTGGTGTTCGTCGAGGAGGCCGATCCTCGTGGCTATAACTGGGGCACTTGGGTGATGGACGTCTTGCCGAATCCCGGCTGGGTGGATCCATTTGCCGTTTACCATGGCAATGCGAGTTCATTGAGCTTTGCAGACGGCCATGCGGAAATGCACCGGTGGGAGGATCCGGCGACCGTGCGTGCTGCCACCCTTTCCGTGGCCGGCATTCCTTCCTTTTTCTGGGCGGGCGGTAACACGAACAACCCATCCTTTCAGTGGATGTATTACCACTACCGCCACAACGGTTGGTCACCCTTGTGAGTTCCCCTCCCTCGTTGGTCCTGCGGCTGCGGCGCGTTGACGCTCCTCTCCGGCAGCCTTAGCCTCCCAGCATGATTGATTTGGCCGAAGCCCAGCCACGTGGTGCGGACCTCACCCAACCGCGAGTCCGCGCCGCCCGCCCGCCCGCGCAGACAGCGGCCTTGGCCGCCGAGATCCTCGCGCTCAAGCGCCAGCACAACGCCATCATACTGGCGCACAACTACCAGGTGCCGGAGATTCAGGACGTGGCGGATTTCGTGGGCGACTCCCTCGGCCTCGCGCAACAGGCAGCGGGCACCAGCGCGGACGTGATCGTCTTCTGCGGGGTCCATTTCATGGCAGAGACGGCGAAGATTTTGAACCCAGGCAAAATCGTCGTGCTGCCGGACAAGGATGCCGGCTGTTCGCTGGAAGAAAGTTGTCCCGCTCCCGAACTGGCGAAGCTCCAAGCCAGCAATCCGAACTTCTACACGATTGCCTACATCAACTGCTCGGCGGCGGTGAAGGCCTTGAGCGACGTGATCGTGACCAGCGGCAACGCCCTCAAGATCGTCAACGCCGCCCCGAAGGATCGCGACCTGCTGTTTGTGCCGGACGAAAATCTCGGCCAGTGGGTGATGGAGCAGACCGGCCGCCCGATGACGCTCTGGCGTGGCAACTGTTACGCGCACGTCGAGTTCCAGCAGGGTGTCATCCAGCGCGCGCGCGCCGCCTACCCGGACGCAAAGATTGTCGTCCATCCGGAGAGTCTCCGTGAGGTGCGCGAACTGGCCGACTCGGTCTGTTCGACGGAGAAGATGATCACCTACTGCAAGGCCAGCCCGGCGAAGCGGTTCGTCATCGTCACCGAGTCGGGCATCATTCACCGGATGAAGAAGGAATGCCCGGACAAGGAGTTCCTCTGCGCGCCCGTGTATGACGTGATGCGGATGCCCACCGACAACTGCCGGTGCAGCGAGTGCCGCTACATGAAGCTGAACACGCTCGAAAAGCTCCGCGACTGCATGAAGCACCTCGCGCCGCGGCTCGAACTGCCGGCCGACATCCTCGCGCGGGCCCGCGCGCCCATCGAGCGGATGCTGGAGATCTCGGCGCGCGGCTGAGAGGGTTCCGGCGGGCAAGGAACCTTGTCCTCGTGCGCCTGAGGTGCGGGGCCGCGCAGGCTGCACCCTCCAGCAGGCGCAACTTGCCACCCGCACCATGCGAACGAGGCAGCCTGCTCCCTCTTCCTCCATTGGATGGAGGAGAAGGCGGGGAGAGAACCTACGGCCCGCCAACTTCCGCGATTTCGCCCCCTGAACCCGCTCCGGGGAACAGCGGCGCTGAAGCCGCCGCAGTCCAGACGCTTCGCGCCGCACGGGGATCTCGCTGGTTCGCGCCAGCGTTTGGACTGCGGTGGCTTCAGCACCGCTGTTGAGCCTGCCCTGGCCCCAAGCCCGCTCCGAGGTTCATGGAGAGGGGCACTTCACCTCCCACCCATGAACCGGAACGCGACTGTGCTGCCAGCCAGTCGCAGCCGCTGCGCCATGACGATGCGGGTGGAAGGTTCGAGTGGGCTGCGCTGTGTGGACGTTGCTGCGGCTGGTCTGCGACACAGCCGCGCTCCGGCCGGGGCTTTCCCTCCGCCTTGACGCTCGCTGGTGGAAGGCGTTCTCTAGGACAGTTGATCCGGCTGACTAACAGACTTCAGCGTGCGCACCTGGCCTTCACTTTGATCGAGACCATGGTGGCCACGCTCATCATCGCGATTCTCATCTCGCTGCTGATGCCGGCCATCATGAAAGCCAAGAGCAAGGGTTTTCAGACCTTTTGCAGCAACAACCTCAAGGGCGTCGGTCTGGGGCTTATCAGCTATGCCGAATCGAACGACGGACGGTTTCCGCAGCAAGTGCCGTTTCAGCAGGGCGGCTGCGCTCCGATGGCCACCAACACTTTCCTGCCTGGGGGGATGATTGCCCGGGACATCCGACCGTTCATCATGGCCTCGAACAACTTGGGCAGCACCAAGATCCTCATCTGCCCGCGCGATCGGGAGCTGCGCGCCCCGGCCAGTTTCGCCCAGGTGCGTAGCACGAATGTCAGCTACTTCACCGCCGTGCGGCCGCGCCGGAACAACCACAACACCATCCTGTCCGGCGACAACAACATCACCTGGCTGCCCTCAGGCGGTTCGCCCTTCGGCTTCCGGCCTTACTGGAGCACCAACCGGCATGATGACAACGGCAACCTGGTCTTCAGCGATGGCCGGGTGGAGGGCGTCCACAAGGAAAAGCTCGGGCCGCTCTTCTACCGGGCTGCCCAGCCGTAGGGCAGGGCGATTGCCATACGGAACGGGGTCGGCTACAAGCAGAGGCATGAACCAACTCCTCCTGCTGGCTGCGCTGGCTCTGCCCCTGTCCGCCGCCGATTTGCTTCCGCCCGTCGGCCTGCCGCGCTTGGAGCGCACCAACCTGCTGGTTTACCGCGATGTGGCGGGCAACGCGCGACCGGTCAAATCCGCGAAGGACTGGGAGCGCCGCCGCGCCGAGATCGTGCGCGGCATGGAGCGGGTGATGGGCATTCTGCCCGGTGCGGCGAAGCGCGGCCCGCTGGAGATGAAGATCGCGGAGGAGACGGACTGCGGCAGTTACATCCGGCAGTTCATCACCTACCAAAGCGAGCCCGGCGGCAGCGTGCCGGCCTATTTGCTCATCCCCAAGGACGTGCTGGCCGGGAAGCGCAAAGCCGCCGCCGTCCTTTGCCTGCACCCGACGGAGAACACCATTGGACACAAGGTCGTCGTGGGCCTGGGCGGGAAGCCCAACCGCCAATATGCCAGCGAGCTGGCCGAGCGCGGGTTTGTCGCGCTCGCGCCGTCGTATCCGCTGCTGGCCAATTACCAGCCCGACCTCAAGGCGCTGGGCTGGGAGAGCGGCACGCTCAAGGCGGTGTGGGACAATGTTCGCGGCCTCGACCTGCTGGAGTCGCTGCCATTTGTGGAAGCGAAGTCCGGCTTTGGAGCCATCGGCCATTCACTGGGCGGTCACAACGCGGTTTACACCGGTGTGTTTGATACGCGGATCAAGGTCATCGTTTCGAGCTGCGGGCTGGATTCCTACCTCGATTACATGAGCGGCAACCCGAAGGTCTGGGAGCCGGAGAAGGGCTGGTGCCAGACCCGTTACATGCTGAAGCTGGCGGGCTATCGCGGCCGGCTAGAGGAAATCCCGTTTGATTTCCACGAAATGGTCGGTGCCCTCGCCCCGCGCGTTTGCTTCATCGCCGCGCCGCTGAAGGACTCGAACTTCAAGTGGGACAGCGTGGACCGTGTGGCGGCCGCCGCCGCACCGGTGTATCGCCTGCTGGGGAAGCCGAATCAT
>Ga0255188_1000029_pt1 | contig 64044 bp, 50 predicted proteins | sample Miss_Cont_RepB_8_FD_188427 | JGI IMG/M metagenome (GOLD analysis project Ga0255188, IMG submission 188427) | Freshwater microbial communities from Mississippi River, Louisiana, United States - Miss_Cont_RepB_8h | ecosystem: Environmental > Aquatic > Freshwater > River | place: USA: Louisiana... | reverse complement strand
CGAGCCATTGCTGCTTGCCGCTGAAGTCGTAGGCCGCCACGACCATGTCCTGCACGTCGAGGAACGCGACGTAGATGAGCTTGCCATCCGTGGCCGGCGTGCTGGAGGCGTGGCTGTTCTCGCGGTGCTTCCGCTCGAAGGGCGATTTCACCACGGTCTGCTGCCAGAGGACCTTGCCAGTGTGGCGATCAAAGCAGAACAAATCGCGCCCTTCGGTTTCCGCCACCGCGCCCACCACGAACAGCCGATCGCCCCACACGATGGGCGAGGCATGTCCCCCGGCCAGCGGGGCTTTCCAAAGCACGTTCTCGGTGCCGCTCCACTGGGTAGGGATGTTCTTCTCAGCGCTCGTGCCGTCACCACGCGGGCCGCGCCAGGCGGGCCAATTCTCCGCCGAGGCAGGCAGGACGCAGAGCAAGGCAAGGGGCAGGGCAAACAAAAGTTTCATGTGCGAGAGATGGACGGGCGGACGGGCGGGGGATTCAGGCTGGCCCGCCGACGGGGAGCTTGCTTCAATCAACTCATGACACACCGCATCTCCTCCCGCCGCTCGTTTCTTCACACCGTGCTTGCCAGTTCAGCCGCCCCGCTGCTCCTGCCCTCCTCCGTGTGGGCGGCGAAGTCCGGTTCCGGTCCGAATGGCCGCGTGAACGTCGGCCTCATCGGTATGGGCATGATGAACCGCGGCCACCTCGGCGGCTTCCTGAACCTGCCGGACGTGCAGCTCGTCGCCGTGTGCGACGTGCATAAAGGCCGGCTCGACGACGCCGTCGAACGCGTCCACAAGGGCTACGCCAAGGACAAGGAATCCGGCGCTTACAAGGGCTGCGCGGCCTTCGGTGACTTCCGCGAGCTGCTCGCCCGGAAGGACATTGACGCCGTCTGCATCGGCACGCCGGACCACTGGCACGCGATTCCCGCCATCCTCGCCGCGCGGGCGAAGAAGGACGTTTACTGCGAGAAGCCTCTGTCGCTCACCATTGCCGAAGGCCGGGCGATGGTGAACGCGGCGCGGGAGAACAACATCGTCTTTCAGACGGGCAGCCAGCAGCGCACCGAGTTCAAAGGTTATTTCCGCCAGGCCGTGGAATACATCCGCAGCGGGCGCATCGGGAAGGTGAAGACCGTGCGCGTGGGCGTGGGCGGTCCGGCCAAGCCGTGCGACCTGCCCGCCGAGCCGTTGCCAGCGGGAACCAACTGGGATTTGTGGAACGGCCCATCCCCGGAACGCGCCTTCAACCAGGTCCTCTGCCCGCTCGACATCCACAAACACTTCCCCGCATGGCGCAGTTACAAGGAATACGCCGGCGGCGGCCTTGCGGACATGGGCGCGCACCACTTCGACATCGCGCAATGGGCGCTGGGCATGGACGACTCCTGCCCGGTGGAAATCCACCCGCCCGCCAGCGGCGACACCGGCCTGCGCTTCGTGTATGCGAACGGCGTCGAGATGTTCCACGGCGGGCCGAGCGGCGCGACCTTCGAGGGCGAGTTGGGCACGATTTACGTGGACCGCAAGGGCATCGAGTCCACGCCCAAGTCCATCCTCGAAACGCCGCTCGGCGCGAAGGACTTCAAGCTCCCGGCCATCGCGGCGAGCCACAAACAGAACTGGGTGGACTGCATCAAGTCGCGCCAAAAGCCCGTGGCTGACGTGGCCATCGGCGCGCGCACCGCGCAAGTCTGCCAGCTCGCCAACATCGGCTACTGGCTCCGCCGCCCGCTCAAGTGGAATCCGGCGAAGGAAGAGTTCATCAACGACGCCGAGGCGAACAAGCTGCGGAGCCGCGAGAACCGTGCGCCGTGGAACAAGGTGTGAGCGCATGGGTTTGTTCTCCCAAGGGAAGTGGCGGCTGTTCGACTGGTTCGTGCTGTGCGCGGTGGTCGGCATCGGGCTGGCCATCATCCTGCCGAACTTCGTCAAGGCCAGGGTGAGCAACGGACGCAGCCAATGTGTGATGCAACTGCGAATGATCCGGATGGGCGTGGAACAATGGGCGCTGGAAAACAAGAAAGCACCGACTGACACCTACGACCTGTCGGACCCGATGATTCAGGCCTACCTGAAGGGAAGTGTGTTACCCGCGTGCCCCCGGGGCGGGCGCTACGCTCCAGGCACGAACGTCGCCGACCGTCCCAAGTGCAGTCTGGGCGGCCCCGGCCACACGCTGTGAACCGTGTGCCGGCGACTTGCAGTCGCCGCTCTGTTGGCTACGCACGCACAACCCGGCGACTACAAGTCGCCGGCACGGACGTTGGCACACACCGGGCAGTCCGCTCGCCGGGCGAGTTTCAAGCGGCGGAATTCCATCGTCCCCAAGTCCATCACCAAGCGCCTGCCGGCGAGCGGTTCGCCCAGCCCGGTGAGCAGCTTCACCACTTCCACCGCGCCGAGGCAGCCGGCCACGCCACTCACCGCGCCCAGCACGGGGAACTGCCGCCGCCAGTCCGGTGGAATCTCCGGCACCAGGCATTGCAGACAGCCAGTGCGGCCCGGGAGGAAGGTCGTGAGGTGCGCCTCGAAGGCATAGACGGCGCATTCCACCATGGGCTTGCGCGCGGTCACGGCGGCGCGGTTCAAGGCCAGGCGCTCCTCGAAGAGCGGCGCGGCGTCCACGACAACGTCGGCCTGGGCGACCAGCGCGGCGGCATTGGTGTCTGAGACGTTTTCCTCCACTGCGGTGATTTCGAGCCGGGGATTCAGCTCCCGCAGGCGTTGCACAATGTGCTCCATGCGCGGCAGCCCGAGCCGGGCGTGCGTCTGGAGCAGTTGGCGGTTGAGGTCGCCCGGCAGGACCTTGCCCGCATGCGCCAGCACGAGCCGGCCCACGCCGGCAGCGGCGAGCTGGTAGGCCACATTGCCGCCCAAGCCGCCCACGCGGGAGATGAGCACCGAGGCGCCTTTCAGCCTCCGTTGCGCCGCCTCGCCGAAGCCGGGCAGCCACATCTGCCACTCGTAGATGGCGCGTTCTTCGGCGGTGAGTTCTGGCAGGTTCACGGGATGAGTTTGAGAGGCCGGGCAGACCGCCGCAAGCCAGCCTTGCACCGGGGAAACAATCTGCTATGGGTAACAGCCAACAACTCCCTCCGTCATGGACACGACCTGCGCCATCCAGAACCGATCCGCCCGGACCGCGTTCACCCTCATCGAGCTGCTCGTGGTCATCGCGATCATCGCGATTCTGGCCGGGATGCTCCTGCCCGCGCTGGCCAAGGCCAAGCTGAAGGGCAAGCAGGCGGTCTGCACGAGCAACGTCAAGCAGCTCGGCATTGCCTTCCGGGTTTACACGGATGACCACAGCGGCTACTTCCCCATCCACTCCTCCTGGGGAAACATCGGCGGGGAGGTGGGCCAGCATCCCAGCAATTTGGAAGGCGGCCTGACCCCGGCTGCCAACCGGGTTCTCAACCCCTACGTCGGCAAGGTGGAGGCCTTCCGCTGCCCTTCCGACAATGGCGATGCGCGCTGGGATGCGGCCAGTCCGCAGGTGGACAACTGCTACTGGGCTTGGGGCACCAGCTATTCGGACCAATGGCAGACCCGGATGCAGATCCAGCGCGTCACCGGCCAGGACATGGGAGCGAACCGGCCGATGAGCGAGACCGAATTGTCGCGGGGCCCCTCCACCAAATTCCTGATGAGCGACTGGATCTGGCACAAGGATCGGGCGGTGCTGGTGAAGCGAAACCAGTGGCACAACTACACGTCCGAAAAGCGCACCATGACCATCTTCGGCGACGGCCACGCGGAGTTCTTCAAGTTTCCACCGGCTTGGTTTGGCTGGACTGATGCCGCGAACCCACCGGACCCGGCCAACGGCTTCTGGTGAACCCACCCGCCCCTCCAACCGCTTCACTCCCATGCCACGCCACTTGAATCCCCGCTGGCGCGCGGGAGCCTTCACCCTCATCGAATTGCTCGTGGTCATCGCCATCATTGCCATTCTGGCCGGCATGCTCCTGCCCGCGCTGGCCAAGGCGAAGAACAAGGCCAAGCAGTTGCAGTGCATCAACAACACGAAGCAGATCGGACTGGCGTTCAAAGTGTATGTGGGCGACGCCGATGACAAGTATCCCGTCCACACCCATTGGATCGACTTTGGTGGCGCCACGGGCACCTCTGCCCCGCCGAACCCACCCGGCAACATCGCGGCGGCGAACCGGCCGCTTAATGCCTACGTCGGCGAAACGAACAGCTTCCACTGTCCGTCCGACGCGGGCGACGCGGTCTGGAACATGAAAAACACCTTCGAGGCTTATGGAACCAGCTACTCCGTGCAGTGGTTATTCGACCGCTACCAGACGCTGCATGTGACCGGCAACGCGAACAACAACACCAGCCGCGATGCCGACTTCGCCGCCTCGCCGGTCACAAAGCTGATTTTCGGCGACTGGATTTGGCACAAGGATCGGAACACGCTCCTGGTGAACCGGGAATGGCACAACTATCGGGGAGAGCGGCGCGTGCCCCTGTTCTTCGCCGACGGGCATTCTGAATTCTTCAAGTTTCCCCCGCTCTACGACGCGTTGGGCACTGGTTCGCCATTGCCGCCCGACCCCGCCAACGGTTGGTGGTGAGGACGGCGGTTCAACCGCCGCCGACCTTCGCCTGGGCCACAGTCACCTGGCCGGCCTCCATGCGGAACACCACATCGGCCAGTTGTTCCGCCTCCCGCCGGCTGTGCGTGATGTGCAGGGCCGTCAGGCCGAACTCCCGCTGCACCCGCTTGAGCAGGGCGGCCAGCTCATCCCGCAGCTCCTCGTCCAGCGCGGAAAGTGGTTCGTCCAACAGCAGCACGCTGGGCTTCGCCGCCAAAGCACGGCCCAGCGCCACGCGCTGACGCTCGCCGCCGGAAAGATGCTGCGGCAGCCGATCCAGCAGGTGCGCCACGCCCAGTTGTCCGCTGAGCTCCTGCACCCGGGCGGCGATTGTCTCGGCAGACCAATGGCGGATTTTCAGCGCGAAGCCGATTTGCTCGCGCACGGTCATCGTGGGAAACATCGCTCCATCCTGCGGCACATAACCGATGCCGCGCTCACCGGGCGGCAGCGCGGTCACGTCACGTTCACCAATCAGCACGCGCCCTCTCGCCGGCTGGCGCAGACCGCACAGAATTTCCAGCAAGGTCGTCTTGCCACAACCGGTGCGCCCCATGAGCACGCCGTAGCTCCCCGTTGGCACGGTGAAGGAGACGCCGTCCAGCCGGAAGGTGCCGGCGTGCCAGGAGATTTGGTCGAAGCGGATCATGTCTTGGACGGGGAAAGTGTTCCGTGTTCAGTCCTCAATATCCAGTGAGCGGCAGGCTGCCGTCGCCGACGGCGGGACGACCGAACACGGACCACTGAAAACTGATTACTGACTGCTGAACACTGGTTCACACTTCCTCCCCCAGCCATTTCACTGCCGCGAGCACGCCCATCGCGCACAGCACCATGAGCAGGCTCACGGCCACGGCGGCTTCCAGGTTGCCCACGCTGAGTTCGAGCCAGACGGTCGTGGGCAGCACCTCGGTCTTCATCCGTGTCGCGCCGGCAAAGACAAGGATCGGACCAAACTCACCGAGGCTGCGCGCCCACGCCACGCTGGCGGCGGCGAACATCCCGCGCTTCGCCGCCGGCAACGTGACCAGCCAAACGGCTTGAGCCCGCGTGCAGCCGAGCGTCATCGCCACGTCCTCCGGCCGGGCGGACAAGTGATCGAAGGTCTGGCGCATGGTCCGCACGGCGAAGGCCGCACCGATCGTGAACTGCGCCAGCACGACGCCGAAGACGGTGTAGGTGAACGGCACGGTGGTCCGCTCGATGAACTGGCCCAAGGCGGTCTGAAACAAAATCAACAGGCACAGTCCCATCACCATCGGCGGCAGCACGATCGGGATGTCCAGCGCGGCCTCGATCCAGTGCTTGCCCGGGAAGCGCGACCGCGCCAGCAAGTAGCCCACCGGCACCGCCAGCAGCAGCGAGAGCAAGGCGGTCACGGTGCAGGTGATGAGGCTCAACACGATGGAGTGCTGGATTTCCCGCTTACCGAGCGCCTTCAGGAGCTCTTCCGGTGTGGTGTAAGTGGCCGTGGCTACGAGCAGGGCCAGGAGGAAAAAAAGGTAAAGCCCGGCAACGGCGGCCAGCGAAAGCCAGAACGGGGATGGACGCTGGGGCGGCGGTGGCATGGCGCGCTGAAGCTCAAAGTTCACCTGCCAAAGCTCAAGCGAAAAGGGGGAGCAAAGAGTGTCCCGCTCACGGTTAGTTACCCATCACACTCACTGAGAGGACTTCACCAGGTTCGCACTCAGCGACCACCTCGAAGGGGCGGCAGCAGACTTCGCAATCCGTGACAAAGCATTGCGAGGCCAGGCTGGTGTCCAGCACCAACTCCATGGATTGGCCGCAAAACGGACAAGCAATGGTTGCGGAGTCTTCCATTCGGGCCGGGCTATTCCACCACGCGCATCTGGACGGCATCCACGATTTGGCTGCCGCAGCTCATGGAACTGATGATGACGGCAGTGTGTCCGCGATGAATCAGACCGCCGTCGCGCAACTTGGTCAGCGCGGCGGTGATGTTGCTCTCCGGATTGGCCATGTTGAAGGGGATGACCACCGGGGTGATGCCCCAGTTGAGGGCCAGCGAATCCGCCAAAGGCCAGCTTTCGCACACGGCAAAGATGGGCGAGTGGCGCGGGCGCAGCCAAGAAGTCCACCGGGCCATGTTGCCGCGCCGCGTGAAGACGATGATGGCCTCGGCGCGGAGCTGATCCGCCATGACCACGGCGCTCTTCACCAGTTTCTGGCGCGGACTGGTCAGCTCGGCCCGCTCATGATAGCCGGCGTTGCCGCTGCGCTCGATGCGGCGGGCGATGCGGTCGAACACTTCGATGCACTTCACCGGATATTTGCCCACGGTGGTCTCGCCGGAGAGCATGATGGCGTCGGACTGCTCGAACACGGCGTTGGCCACGTCGGTGATTTCCGCCCGCGTGGGCATGGGGTTTTCAATCATGCTTTCCAGCATGTGCGTGGCGACGATGACGGGCTTGCCGACGCGCAGGCAGGTCTTGACCACCTTGCGCTGGATGATGGGCAGCTCCTCGTAAGGCACCTCAATGCCCAGATCGCCGCGCGCCACCATGATGCCGTCGGCCTCGCTGATGATTTCATCAATGTTCTTCACCGCCGATTGATCTTCGATCTTGGCGATGAGCTGCGGGCGGTGCTTCGAGCCTTCGGTGAGAGCGCGGAGCTGCATGATGTCCTTGGCCTCGCGCACGAAGGAGAGCGCGATGTAGTCCACGCCGACCTCGAGACCGAGCGCCACGTCCGCGATGTCCTTCGCGGTGAGCGCGGGGAGGCTGACCTTCACCCCGGGGAGGTTGATGTGCCGTCGGCTGCCCAGCGTGCCGGGCGTGAGCACCTCGCAGGTGACGTGGTTGGCGTGCTTGGACAAGACCTTCATGTGGATGCCGCCGTTGTCGAACAGCACCACGTCCCCGACGCTGATGTCGTTGACGAAGTTCTCGTAGTTCACGTCCACCGAGTGCTCCTCCTCGCTCTTCTCCCCGCGCACGGTGAGGGTGAACTTCTGCCCGGGCTTGAGGTCCAGCGGGACGGGCAGGTCGCCCGTGCGGATGGCAGGACCTTGCGTGTCCATGAGGATGCCGGCGGAGCATTTGCGGGCCTCAGCGGCAGCGCGGAGGTGCCTCACCGTGGCGCGCACCCAGTCGTGGGGCGCGTGGGACATGTTCAGGCGGGCGATGTTCATGCCGGCGGCCACGAGCTGTCCGATCATCTCGGGTGAACTGGTGGCGGGCCCCAGGGTGGCGATGATTTTGGTGCGGCGCATAAGCAGTGTATCGGGGAAACACGCGGCTGGCGGCTGCCAGCGCATGGGCGGCACCTTAGTCCCCGCGCGCGGGATTGAAAGGGGGAAGTGTGTCTGAAAAAACCCTTTGCGCGCCCGCGCCCGTTCGCTAGGTTCGGGCTGCGGTTTGTCCGATGGTGTAATGGTAGCACAAGGCCCTTTGGAGGCCTTTGTCATGGTTCGAATCCATGTCGGACAGCCAAATCTCCCCCTTCGCAGTAGTGCTCCTTGGCGTCCAGTTTTCGGTCGTGGACAAATCCGGGACGGAATCTCCGCTTTACCCGCACAGCACCCTTGCTAGCCTCGGCCTGCATCCAGCAGACCAACTCACCGCCACCCATGCGCACGTTCAACCGCCGTTCTTTCCTCCGTCACTCCTCAACTTTCGCCGCCGCCGCCGCCTCGCTGCACCTCGCCAGCGGCGTGCGCGCGCAGAGCCCGAACGGCAAGTTCACCATCGCGTTCATCGGGCCGGGCGGCATGGGCACCTATCATCTCAAGACCTTCGTGCAGAATGATCAGGTGGATATCGCCTACGTCTGCGATGTGGACCAAAACCGTCTCGCGGCGGCCGTGAAAAATGTTGAGGCCAGCGGGCGCAAGGCCCCCAAGGCCGTCGGCGATATGCGGCGCATCCTCGAGGACAAGTCCGTGGACGCCGTGATCATCGCCACGCCCGACCATTGGCATGCCCCCGCCGCCATCCTCGCCTGCGACGCCGGCAAGCACGTCTATGTGGAGAAGCCCGGCTCGCACAACATCCGCGAAGGCCGGTTGATGATCGAGGCGGCCCGGCGCACCAAACGCGTGGTGCAAGTCGGCACGCAGACCCGCAGCTCCGCCCACATGGCGGCCGCAACGGAGAAGGTGCGGAGCGGAGCGATCGGCGAGGTCTTGGCCTGCCGGGTCTGGAACAGCCAGCTCCGCCGCAACGTCGGCAAGGCGCAGCCTTCCACGCCCCCGGCGCATCTGGACTTCGACACTTGGATCGGCCCCGCGCCGATGGTCCCTTACAAGTCCACCCTGCTGCACGGCATCTGGCGCTGGCAGTTCGCCTTCGGCAGCGGCGACATGGGCAATGACGGCGTGCACGACCTCGACGTCGGCCTGTGGGGGCTGAACGTCGGCTTCCGCCACCCGGACCGCATCGCGGCGCTGGGCGGAAAGTATTTCTTCGACGACGACCAGCAGTTCCCCGACACGCAGACGTGCGTCTTCGAGTGGAATCTGGAAGGCGGCAAAAAGAAGCAGCTTATCTACGAGCAACGCATCTGGGCCCCCTACGTGCAGGAAGGCTACGAGAATGGCGACGCTTGGTATGGCACCAAAGGCTACGTCATCGGCGGCAAGGAATCCGGCTGGCAGATGTTCGAGGCCAAGAACAAGCCCGTCGCCTCCGGCAAGGGCTCACCCGACCTCCCCGCGCATCACCGCAACTTCCTCGATTGCATCAAGACCGACGCGCGCCCCAACGCCGATGTGGAAATCCACCACTACTCCGCGAGCCTGTGCCACTTGGGCAACATCGCCACGCGGCTCGGCCGCACGCTGAACTTCGACTCCGCCAAGGAGCAGTTCATCGGCGACCCGGAGGCGAACGCGCTGGTGCGCCGCGAGTATCGGAAGGAAGGCCACTGGAGCGTGCCACGCGGCGTGTAGCCGTGAACCGTGAAGGGGACACTCCTGTCCCCTAGACCAAGTGGACAGGAGTGGCCCCGGACTCCTCCCCCGCCTCCGTGGGTGGAGGAGCTTTGGGCCAAGCCTCGCCTCCATGATGTCCACACGAATGGAGGGCGGAACACAAAGAAGATCCTGCCAACCTTGGTTCTCTTCGTGCTCCGCCCTCGATTCGTGTGGAGCTTAAGGCGCGGCTTTCGGACCGGGGCGTCACGCCTCATCGCAGCCTTTGTGATTGCCCGCCGCGCCGGGGTGCGTCGTAATTCGCCCCGCTACAAACGTCATGGCCGCGCCCTTCTCCCATCTCAAAGACCTCGACTACTCCGTCGTGCAGCAGTGCATGCACTGTGGCCTGTGCCTGCCCACCTGCCCGACCTACGACGCCACCAAGCTCGAGCGCAACTCCCCGCGCGGCCGCATCTCCCTCATGCGCGCCATTGCGGATGGGCGGCTCAGTCCCACGGAGGCCTTCGCGGAGGAAATGTATTTCTGCCTCGGCTGCCTCGCGTGCATGACCGCCTGCCCGGCGGGCGTGAACTACGCCGAGCTGTTCGAGCACGCCCGCGCCGAGGCCGAGGCCAGCGGGGTGTTGAACAACCCGAAGCGCAACGCCATCCGCGGCTTCAGCGTCGGCTGGCTGTTCATGGACCTGAACCGGCTGAAAGTCCTCGGCTTTGCCATGCGCCTCTACCAGCAGCTCGGGGTGCAATGGCTCGTGCGCAACAGCGGCGTGATGAAGCTCATGCCCAAGCGCCTGCGCGAGCTGGAGGCCATGACGCCGGACATTCAGCCCGCGCTTTCCTCCGACCTCATCGCCCCTGTCACGCCCGCGCGCGGGCAGCGGCGTTACCGCGTCGCCATGCTCACTGGCTGCGCGCAGGACCTCATCTTCAGCGACGTGAACGTGGACACCGTCGAGGTGCTCGCGCGCAACGGCTGCGAAGTCATCACCCCGCCCGAGCAGAGCTGCTGCGGCTCCCTGCACGCGCACAACGGTGAGTGGGAGCTGGCCCAGCGTCTCGCCCGCCGGAACATTGACCAGTTCCCGCCCGACCAGTTCGACGCCATCATCACCAACGCCGGCGGCTGCGGCTCGCACCTCAAGCACTACGCCTCGCTCCTCAAAGGCGACCTCGTTTATGAGAAGCGCGCCCACGAGTGGGACAAGAAGGTGAAGGACATCCACGAATGGCTCGGAGCCATCGGGATTGAAGCGCCAAAACCCCGTGCCGGCGACTTGCAGTCGCCGTCCGTGGCGAACGTTCCTGACCAAGCGTGCCGAGGTGCCCACGCGCAACACGGCGACTGCAAGTCGCCGGCACGAGCGCCAGCCGAAACCGTCGTGACCTATCACGAGTCCTGCCACCTCTGCCACGGCCAGAAAATCACCGCCCAGCCGCGCGCGCTGCTCCGGGCCATCCCCGGCGTGAAGCTCGTGGAACTGCCCGAGAGCAACTGGTGCTGCGGCAGCGCCGGCATCTACAACCTCACGCAGCCCGAGATGGCCAACCAGCTCCTCGAACGCAAGATGAAACACATCCGCTCGACCGGGGCGGAAGTCATCGCCACCGGCAACCCCGGCTGCCTGCTCCAAATCGTCAACGGCGCGAAGGCCGAAGGCCTGAACCTCCGCACCGCCCACCCCGTCACGCTGCTGGCGGAGGCGTATCGGCGGGAGTGAAAGCTCGATTTCCCAAGGCCCAAGTTCCATGGGGCGCACTGGTTCCGACCGTAGTGCGTCCCGGAGGGACATTGGAACTTAGCCGGGGGCAAGGCGAGCCAGCGGCGAGTCGCCGCCCCCGGACGCCGCCATCAAAGGCTATTGCAGCCCGGCAGGGGTGCAGGAACTCGTGCGCGAATAGTTTCCAGCGTCCCTCCGGGACGCGACGGGTTTTGGGGGCGAAACCGGGGGCGGCGGCCAGGTGGCCTTGCCCCCGGCTAAGTTCCACAGCCCCTCCGGGGCGAGGCCAGACAAACGAAGACACAAGGTCGGCAAGCGGAAGCTGACAGACGGCTGACGACCAACTACCCTCAGTTCGTGAGCAAGCAAAGCAACAGCCCAAGCCGCAGGGTCAACCCCGAGAGGCTGTGCGAAGACGTTCACGATAGACTCGTCGCAGATTCGCGACGCCTCGAACCGCGAGAAACGCTCTCCGAAGTCCGCGCCCAGCTCCGTTCCAGTCCAAAGGACGAACGTCTTGCTTTGGAGGAAGCGATGGCCGCGCAACCGAACCACCCGACCGATGAACCGCTGCCTGCTCCAAATCGTCAACGGCGCGAAGGCGGAAGGCCTGAACCTCCGCACCGCCCATCCCGTCACGCTGCTGGCGGAGGCGTATCGGCGGGAATGACCCCATGAGCCGCCAGCCATGAAGCTTGACTCAGGAAAGCTGCTTTTCTCGAAGCTGCACCTGCTGCTGCTGGGCAGCGCGCTCGTGCTGATCGCACCCTTGGCCGCCCAGCGGATGGGAACAGCTTCGGTGCCCAAGAAGCGAATCGACATTGGCCTGTCGCGGATGCGAATGGCGGTATTCAACCCGCGTGAGATTCGCTGGGGAGATCCCGTGGAGAACTTGCAAGCCGGCATTCAGGTGAACGAAGCGACGGGCATGCTTGGCTGCTGGTTCCGCAACGCCAGCACCAACGAGCTGACGGTCTGCACCTACACGTGGCAGTGGCAGGATAACTACCAACTGCTACAGGTTCGCTCCAACGACATGTGGCTGTCACCGCGCAAGACGGTTGGCTACCGGCCCGACCTCAGCGGCATTGGTCCCCGAGCGGACCAACTCTTGAAAGCGCCGGCCGGAGCGGTGCTTGGCCGAATGCCGATTACTTACCAACTGGTCGCGTTGCCCGCAGACGCGTCCGGGACACTGAAGCACAATGCGCTGGAAGCTGGCGGCAGCCTCGGGCCAGTCCACTTGGCAGACTTGCTCGCCTTCGATTGGCCAGCCGAGACCCTCACCCAATCGCGGGTCGCGGTTCGGCTCGTCTGCCAATCCCTTCGTCCCCAGCCCTTCGCGATCGTCTCAGCCCCGGTGGTGATAGATGGGCGAGCGTTGCAAGCGCTGCGTGCCAAGGGTGCAGCACCGTATCCCTACAAGACTCAAGGCCAGTCGGTTGAGGAGCACCGTATCCAAACCGAAAGCTTTCTCTTGTTGCTTGCCAAGTCTCCACAAAAGGAATCCCCCGTCCGCTAAAACCGTGACCAAGTGCCGAACAGCGCGTCAGCGGACTGGCAGTCGGCCGGGGAACAGGTTCATTCTCTCGTCATGAAATCAGCGCCCCTGCTCGTTCTCTTCGCGATGCTCGGAGTTGTCACTGCCTCCGCCGCCGACTTCGCCACGCAGATGGTGGAGGCGACTTTCAAGCTGTTCCACCCGGACTCCGCCGCGACGTGCTTTCTCCTCCGCCGCGAGCCGGGCGACACCGCGATTTACCTGGCCACAGCCGCACACGTGCTGGAGCGGACCAAGGGCGACACCGCCGTGCTCGTGCTGCGTGAAGCGCAGGCGGACGGAGCGTTCAAGCGGCGCGACCACACCATCGCCATCCGACAAAAGGGGAAACCGCTCTGGGTGCAGAGCAAGACCGATGACGCGGCCGTGCTCAAGCTGCGGGAGCCGCTGCCCGTCCCCGTGCCCGCCCTACCCACAACCGCCCTGGCCGACGAGGCGCAGCTCAAGGCCGCCGGGTTGCACATCTGCAGTCCGCTGTTTGTGCTCACCTATCCGAACCGCACGGAGAGCCACCCCGCCGGCTTCCCGCTTGCGCGGCAGGGCATCATCGCCTCGCATCCGCTGCTGCCCATCGCCAAGCAGCGCACCTTCATGGCGGACTTCACCACCTTCGCCGGGGACAGTGGCGGGCCGGTCTTCATCGCCGGCACCGGGGGAAAGCCCTTGGTCATCGGCATGGCGCTGGCCCAGATCAACCAGGAGGAGAACGTCACCCTCGAGTTCGAGAAACGCACGCTGCGACACCCGCTGGGCTTGGGCAAAGTGCTCCACGCCCAGTTCCTCCGGGAACTGGTCGAACAAGCGGCGCAACCCGACACCAAATAGCCTCATGCGCACCCAAGCTGCAATCTCCACCCTCCTCACCGATCCCAACGTCATCGCGGTCGTCCGCACGCAGCAGCCGGAGCCGGTGGCGCGGCTTGCCTGCCCGCAGGGGCGGGTGTAAAGGATTCCCATGCAAACCAGTATTGACCTCGACGAGGAGCTGCTTGGTGACGTGGCAAAGGCGCGGGAGTTGGTGAAGGTCTCGCAGGACGCCGTCATCCGCATGGCTCTGCGGGCTGGTTTACCGCTCGTGACCAACCGGGCACAACCGCACCGTCCTGAGGGTTACTTCGCGGATGCCTACCCGCAGCCCGACGAGCGCCTCGCCTTGGAAGAAGCGATGGCGGAGCAGCCTCAGTCGCCCGACCGATGACCGTTCGCCAGTTCGAGGTGTGGAAATGCCAGCCGGCCGGCTTCGAGCGGGCGCACCGGTTTGTCATCGTCAGCGGCTCGGAGCGGTGTGCAGCGGAGCGGCAGCGATTGGTCAATGCTCTGGCCTGCTTCAGCCTGCGCGGCGAACCCAGCAAGACCGATGTGCGCTTAAACGGTGCTGACGGCTTCGACGCCCCGACGGTCTGCCAGTGCGATTTCGTTTATGTGCTCCCGAAGGACAAGCTCCACGACGGTCGCGGCTCAGTGAGCTGGGAACGACAACAGCAAATCAAGGCCAAACTCAAGGAGGTCTGGCGGTTTTGACACTCATGCGCACCCAAACTGAAATCTCCACCCTCCTCACCCATCCCGGCGTCATCGCGGTCGTCCGCACGCAGCAGCCGGAGCAGGTCTTGCCGCTCTGCGCCGCGCTCGTGGACGGCGGGCTGACGGCGCTGGAAATCACCTTCACCGTGCCCAACGCCTGCGAGGTCGTCGCGGCGGTGGTGAAGGAATTCGGGGCGCGCGCCACCGTCGGCGTCGGCACCGTGCTGACGGCGTTCCAGCTCCAGTCCGCACTGGACGTGGGCGCGGAGTTTTTCGTCACGCCCATCTGCCGGCCGGAGCTGGTGCCGCTGGCGCACACGGCGGGCCGGCCCATCATGCTCGGCGCCTACACACCCACCGAGGCGCAGCTCGCACACGAGGCCGGCGCGGACTTCGTAAAACTCTTCCCCGCCGACAACCACGGTCCGAAAGGCGTCCGCGCCTTCCGCGCGCCGCTGCCGCACCTGCGCATCGTGCCGACGGGCGGCGTGACGCTGGCGAACACGGGCGAGTTCATCAAAGCCGGCTGCGCGGCGGTCGGCGTCGGCAGCACCTTGCTCACAGCGGAAATTCTCGCGAAGAACGACTGGCCTGCCTTGCAAAAGCTCGCGGCGGACTACGTCGCAGCAGTGAAGGCCGCGCGCTGAGATTTTTTGCCGTGCTCGGCGCGACTGACTGGAGGCGGATCACAATTCCCCGTGAAAGGATCGCGCGGAGGCCCCGTCATTTAGTGCGTGATTTCCAGCCTGGCAAAAACGGTGTTTAGAACCCTTGCAGTGGCCGGCCTTGCCGGGGCGTTGCCCGCCGCCACGCCGGAGGAAGGCGTCGCCTTTTTCGAGAAGCGCGTCCGCCCTTTGCTCGCGGAACATTGCTACGAGTGTCACGGCGCGAAGAAGGCCAAGGGCAACCTCCGCCTCGACTCGCGTGATGGCTGGCTGAAGGGTGGCGACTCCGGCACCGCCCTGCTGCCCGGCAAACCCGACGACAGCCTCCTCATCAAAGGCATCCGCCATTGGGACAAAGATTTTAAGATGCCGCCGGAGAAGCCGTTGCTGCCCGCCCAAGTGGCCGACCTCATCGAATGGGTGAAGCTCGGCGCGCCCGACCCGCGCACCAACGCGCCGGCCGCCACGGCCAGCGCCGCCGCCAAGCCGACTTACGGCATCAGTCTCGAAGAGGGCCGCAAACACTGGGCGTATCAGCCGGTGAAGCCCCAACCGCTCCCCAAGCTCAAAGACAAAACCTGGCCGCGCAACGAGGTGGACCACTTCACCCTCGCCCGCATGGAGAAAGCCGGCGTCACCCCCGCGCCCGACGCCGACCCGCGCACGTTGATTCGCCGCCTCACCTTCGACCTCACCGGCCTGCCGCCGACACCTGAGGAGACCGAAGCCTTCGTGAAACAGTGTGGCGCGGGCGGCAAAGATTCCGCACTTCGCATTCCGCATTCCGCATGGGCATCCGCCGTGGACCGTCTCCTCGCCTCCCCGCACTACGGCGAGCGCTGGGGCCGCCACTGGCTCGACGTCGTCCGCTACGCCGACACCTGCGGCAACGCTTCCGACTACCCCGTCCCGCAGGCCTACAAGTATCGCAACTACGTCATCAAGGCCTTCAACGAGGACAAACCCTACGACCGCTTCATCCGCGAGCAACTCGCTGGCGACCTGCTCAACGCGAAACTCGAAACGCCGAACCCGGAACTCGTCGTCGCCCCCGGCTACCTCGCCATCGCGCGCCACTTCGGCGGCGGCAAGGGCGAGCCGCATCTCACCATCGAGGACGCCATCGAGAACACCGGCCGCGCCTTCCTCGGCCTCTCCCTCAGTTGCGCCCGCTGCCACGACCACAAGTTCGACCCCATCTCCAGCCCCGACTACTACGCGCTCTACGGCATCTTCGGCAGCACAACTTTCCCCCATCCCGGCAGCGAGGGCATGAACCGCCCGAAAGACCTCGTCACACTCGGGTCAAAGTCGGAAGTCGAAGCCGCCACCAAGGCGTGGAAGGAACAACTCGCCGCGCTCGACGCGGATGTGAAGAAGGCCGAGGCCGCCAAAGCTGTCGCCGACAAACTCCCCGCCGAATCGCCCGACAAAAAGGGGAAAGTGGACGAAGCCACCAAGGCCATTGCCGCCGCGAAGGCCAAGCACAAACAACTCACCGAGACCGTCCCCTACGAACTCGCCTACGCCGTCGCCGACAGTGGCAAGCCCGCCAACGCCCGGCTGCATGTGCGCGGCGACCCGGCGCGACCCGGCGAAGAAATCCCGCGCCGCTTCATCCAGGTGCTCGGCGGCCAGCCGTTGCCAAAGGACTGCGGCAACAGCGGTCGGCTCGACCTGGCGAACTGGATTGCCGACTCCGCCAACCCGCTCACCGCGCGCGTGCTGGTGAACCGCCTGTGGCAACACCACTTCGGTCGCGGCCTCGTCACGACGCCCAACGACTTCGGCACGCGCGGCCAGGCCCCGACGCATCCTGAGCTGCTGGACTTCCTCGCGCACAAGTTCGTCGAGAGCGGCTGGTCCGTGAAGGCGATGCACCGGCTCATCCTCACCTCGCGCACCTGGCAGCTCGCGAGCGGAGCGGAAGCGGTCGCGGAAAACACAGCGCCAATTGAAAAGCGCACAGGATTCGCCGCCTTGTTCTCCGGCAGCAAATCCAAGTCTTCCCCCGCCTCGGTTTTTGCCACCAACGCTACCAAAGACCCGAACAACCTTCTCTGGTGGCGCGCCGAGCGCCGTCGCTTGGACGCCGAGTCCATCCGCGACGCGTTGCTCTTCGTCAGTGGCGACCTCGACGAGTCAGTCGGCGGCGCGCACCCGTTCCCGCCCGTGCATACGTGGGGCTTCACGCAGCACAACCAGTTCTTCGCCAACTACGACAACCGCCAGCGCACGGTCTATCAGATGCAGCAGCGCCTGCGGAAGCACCCCTTCCTCGCGCTCTTCGACGGTGCGGACCCGAACTCCAGCACCGCCACGCGCGAGCCGAGCACCACGCCGCTCCAGTCACTCTTCATGATGAACGACAAGTTCGCGCACGAGCAGGCCGCGAAGTTCGCCGCCCGCATGCAGCAAGGTGAACCCGACGAAGCCCGTCAAGTGGAGCGCGCCTTCCTCGCCCTCTACGCCCGCCCGCCGCAGGCCGATGAACTGAAAATGGCGACGGATTACCTCGCACAATTCCGGGAGAAGCTCGCCGCCAAGAAGCTTCCAGCCGATCAGGCGTGGGCCAGCCTCAGCCGCGCGCTGCTCGGGGCGAATGAGTTTTTGTATGTGGATTGAACCGGACATTTCGACAAACGAATGGGGTCAAGCGAAACCTTGGCCAATGCTTCACTCGCTTGCCCCCATTCGTTTGACAACTATCTCGCCATGAACCGCCGCACCACCATCCGCTCCCTCGCCGGCAGCTCCCTCCTGCTGCCCGGCATTGTCTCCGACCTGCTCGCCGCTGATGCGAAGCGCGCCGCCAGTCCCGCCGCCGCGACCGCCGACCCGCTCGCGCCGAAGCAGCCGCATTTCGCGCCGAAGGCCAAACGCGTCATCTTCCTGCACATGAGCGGCGGCGCGTCGCATGTGGATTCGTGGGATTACAAGCCACGCCTCATCGCGGACCATAACCAGCCGTATCAGGTGCCGAAGAAGATGCTGGAAGCCTTCGCGCTGAACAACCGGAGCGAGGTGAAGTTTTACAAGAAGCCCGGCTGGGAGTTCAAACAACGCGGCCAGTCCGGCTTGTGGATTAGCGAGCTGTTCCCCAAGACCGCCGAGTGTGCGGACGACCTCTGCCTCATCCGTTCGATGTTCAACGACCACGCGGACCACGCGCAGGCCACGCTCGGCATCCATACCGGCTCGGTCACGTTCACGCGGCCCAGCATGGGCGCGTGGGTGAGCTACGGTCTCGGCACTGAGAACGCGAACCTGCCGAGCTTCATGGTCATCGCGCCCGCGATGCCGTATGCGGGCGCGCAAGTGTGGTCGGCGGACTTTCTCCCCGGCTGCCATCAGGGCACGCGCGTGGTGCCCGGCCCGGAGCCAGTGCCCAACATCAACCGCCGCATCACCGACCCGGAGTTGCAGGAAATGGAGCTGGGCCTCGGCGCGGCGTTCAACCAGAAGCATCTCCTCGCGCGGGGCAACGACGCGCAGCTCGCCGCCCGCATCAAGTCCTTCGAGACGGCTTACGGCATGCAGGCCGCCGCGCCGGAGGCCTTCGACTTGAAGAAGGAGACCGACGAAACGCACAAGCTTTACGGCCTGGAGCGCGGCAGCACGAAGGGCTTTGCCTGGCAGTGCCTCATCGCGCGCCGGCTCGCGGAGCGCGGCGTGCGGTTCATCGAGCTGATTGACACCGGTGCCTCCGGCAACTGGGACGCGCACGGCGACATGGCCGGCCATGCGCCGCTCGCGCGCAACGTGGACCAGCCGATGGCCGCGCTGCTGAAGGACTTGAAGAGCCGCGACATGTTGAAAGACACGCTCGTCGTGTGGGCCACGGAGTTTGGCCGCACGCCGTTCAACACGGCGAAGGACGCGAAGGGCCGCGAGCATCACGCGCAGGCGTTCACTTGCTGGATGGCCGGCGGCGGAGCGAAGGGTGGTTTCAGCTATGGCGAGAGCGACGAGCACGGCAACGCCGTCGCGGCGAACGGCGTTCACGTCCACGACTTCCACGCGACCATGCTGCATCTGCTGGGCTTCGATCACACGCGCCTCACCTACCGCCATGCGGGCCGCGACTACCGGCTGACGGATGTGTTCGGCAACGTGGTGAAGGACGTGCTGGCGTAAAACTCCCTCTCCTCCATGGAATGGAGGAGAGGGCCGGGGAGAGGAGGTGCGTTGGTTGAAGCACCCCTCTCCCCAGCCCTCTCCATGAACCTCCCGCAGATTCAAGGCGACCACAGATGAGTTTTTCCATCTGTGGTCGCCTTGAATCTGCGGGAAACCTTCGGCCGTTCATGGTCCCAATGCGCGGCTTGCGGGCCGTGGTGGCTACCCATGAACCTCGCAGCGGGTTTGGGGGCTTGGCAGGCTCAAAAGCGGTGCTGAAGCCACCGCAGTCCAAACCCTGGCGCGCCCCAGCGAGATCCCGTGCGGCGCGAAGCGTCTGGACTGCGGCGGCTTCAGCGCCGCTGTTTCCCGGAGCGGGTTCAAGGGGCGAAATCGCGGCCGCTGGCGGGCCGTTGGTTCTCTCCCCGCTCGTGCCTCGCAGGGCGAGGGGGCTCGCCTGCCGTGATGCGTGTGCCCGGTTCCCTTTGCGGGCCGCAGCGCGGCTTTACTTCACCGGGGTGGGTTCCTATCCTGCGCAGGCTTGCTTACCGAATGAGTTCGTCCCGCCAGCGGCTGCGTGGCTCCGCCAGTTTTCTCGCTGGGCGCTGGCTTGGTTTGGGGCTGCTGCTTTTCACCATGTCCCTTCAGGCGGCCACGTTCTGCATCAATTACTCGGCCACGCCGGACGTGGCGGCCTTGCAGGCGTATGACCTCTCCATCCTCAGCCCGGAAGCGCGCGTGGACGTGGCGGCGCTCCGGCGCAACGGCCACACGAGCATCGCCTACCTGAGCGTGGTCGAGGTGGCGAAGGACGCCCCGTATCGCGCCGAGGTGACCGGGCTCAAGATCCCGTTGCTGGGCAAGAATGACGTGTGGCACGGCGACTTCGCGGACGTGTCGCACCCGGCGTGGACGGATTTCGTGGTGAACACGCTGGCGGCCCGCGCAGCCCAGCGCGGCTACGGCGGCTTCTTCCTCGACACGGTGGACAGCGTGGAACTGCTGGAGCGGCAGCACCCGTTGCGGGCCGCCGCCTTCCGCAGTGGCATGGTGCGGCTCATCAAGGCGCTGAAGGCAAAATTTCCGGGCCACCAGATCATCATCAACCGGGGTTTCCCGCTGCTGGCGCAACTGACCGGCGCGGTGGATGGCGTGCTGGTGGAATCGCTGTTCCGGAAGTTCGACTTCACCGACAAGCGCTACGTGGCCGTGGAGCCGGAGGGGACGCAATGGCTGTTGAACATCCTCCGCACCGTGACCCAGGCCGGGCTGCCGGTTTACGTCGTGGATTACGTGAGTCCTGCGGATCTGGCGCAGGCGGAGGCGACGGCGAAGCGGATCGCCGCCGCGGGTTTTGTGCCGTTCATCAGCACGGTGGAGCTGGATGGGAAATTCCTGGCCCCCCGGCCCGCGCCCCGGGGTGGCGTGGCTCCGGCACCGCCAGCCAGCCGGCCCGTGGTGCAGCCGGCCTTGCAGCCCCCCGCCCTGCCGCCGCTCGACCCGGTTGCTCCGCCGTCTCCGCGCCCTGTGGAGCCAGCCCGGGGGATGTCCGGCCCGATCCTGCCCGGCGAGGTGCCACGTTATGTGCTCACGCTGTTCGGCAACCAGGATCCCGACGTGGAGGAGCTCGTGCGGTGGCCCATTGACAGCGGCATGGCCCAAGTGGCGCAGATGCCGCTGGAGTGGCTCGGCTACGAGGTGGATTACCTGAACGTCCACCAGCAGGCCCTGCCCGCCACGCTGGACGCGCGTTATGCGGCGGTGGTGCTGGACCGCTATTTGCATCTGCCGAAGGGAGCCGAGGGTGCCGTCGTGGACTGGCTCATTGCCCAGAAAGAGCGGGGCCGGAAAATCATCTTCATGGGGGAACTGCCCTTCACCGAGGCCCCACAACTGGCCCGCCTGCTCAAGGCCCTGGGCTGCGAGGGCACCGGGCAGGGCGTGCGCCGGGCGACCGGCCTGCAAAAGCGGGTGGAGTCCCCCCGGCTGAATTTCGAAGCGCCCGCGAGCCTGACGTCCGGTGGCTTTCGCGACTTGCGCGCACCGGCCGGCAGCGAGGTGTTGTTGGGGCTCACCGCGAGTGAGGGAGTCCAGTTCGATCCGCTCTTCATCGCGCCTTGGGGGGGGATGCTGCTGGATCCTTACGCGCTCTTCCGGCGGCCGGATTTGGATGAGCTCTGGATGGTGGACCCGTTCTACTTCTTTCACGCCGCGCTGGGCCGCGTGGAGCTGCCGGTGCCCGACACCACGACGCGCGACGGGGCGCGGATTTTCTTCAGCCACATTGACGGGGACGGCTTCCGCCACAGCTCGAGCGTGGAGCCGGGCCGGCATTCCGGCGAACTCATCGTGGAGCGGATCATCAAGAAATACCCGTTCCCGTTCACCGTGTCGTTCATCGAGGCCGAGGTGCGCGGCCAGGTGGTGGATCAAAAGCCCGGCGACGCGGAATTGCTCACCCGGCAGGCGCGGGAGGTCCTTGCCCTGCCCAAGGTCGAGGCGGCCTCGCACGCCTACACGCATCCGTTTTATTGGAATCCCGGGGACCGCACGGTGCGCGATTACAAGCGGGCCAACCTGCTGCTGGCCGAGCCGCTGAACCACACGGGCGTGGACCTGAGACGCGAAATCGCCGGCTCCATCCGCTACATCGAGCAGGAGCTGTGTCCGCCGGGCAAGCGGGTCAGAATCTTCCTCTGGTCCGGCAACTGCCGCCCCTGGCCCGAAGCCCTGCGGATTGTGCGCGAACTGGGCATCGAGAACATGAACGGCGGGGAGACGGCCATGAGCCGCAAGCGCCCTTCGGTCACCCGCGTTTCCGCCCGCGCGCTCCCGTGGGCGGATGAGCTGCAAATCACCGCCGCGAATGAGAATGAGAACATCTACCGCGAGCGCTGGGCGGTGAGCGGAGACACGGTGGCGCCGTTCTTTGGCGGATTCGCGCTGGCGCAGGACGGCTTCGAGCGCATGGACGCGCCCCGGCGCCTCAAGCCGGTGAACATCTACTTCCACTTCTACAGCGGCGACAACCTCGCGTCGCTCAACGCGCTCACCCGGTTGTTCGAGTGGGCGGTCCGGCAGGAGCTGCACGCGCTCACGGCCTCCGAGTATGCCGGCATCGTGCGCGACGCCCGCGCCACGCGCATCATCCGCGAGTCCGCCACCCGCTGGACCTTCGCCAACCAAGGCCGCCTCCGCACCTTCCGCCTGCCCAAGTCCGCCGGGGTGCCCGATCTGGCCGCCAGCCGCGGGGTGACGGGCTGGCGGGCGGTGGGCGACGCGGTCTATGTGCATACCGATGGTTCGCCCCGCGTGGAGTTGTCGCTGAACACCAGTCCGGCGGCGCATCTGCGGCTCGAAACCAGCACGGCGGAAATCACCTTCAGCCGGCTGGCCGCGCGCGAGGCGGCCTTCACCGTGCGGGATGTCCGCCCGTGTCAGGTGACGCTGGCCGGCCTGCCGCCCCGGGCCACCGTGAGCGTCGCTGTGAACGGCCAGCGCTCTTCGGGGCAGAGCGACCCGGACGGCCGCCTGCGCCTGGAGCTGCCCAACGAGGCGAAGGTGGAGGTGCGGTTGTGAGCCAGAAGGAGAATGGTTCTGACCACGAGCGCCGCAGCGAACCTCGGCTGGTTCCCCCGCCTGCGCACAATCCTAATCCGGCTCCTCGTCCTGCCTGCACCTGATGGCCCTGCCCAGCAAACCATCAAATCCCGTCTTCTCGCCCAAGCTGCTGCTGGCGCTGCCGGTAATCTGCGTGCTGATCGCATTGTGGCTCATCCCGACCGAGCGGCGGCTTCTGGAGCGGCAGGTCGCGGACAAGGCCTGGGGCCGCGCCATCGAGACCCTGCGCAAGCTGCCAGTCCGGGAACGCGCCAAAAACGCTCGCCACTATGCGCTGCTGGAAATCCAGCTCGAACGCCGCCTGCTCGCCGCCGATGATCCCGTGGCGCTCCGCAACCTGCTGGCCCGCGCGTGCGAACTGGCGGAGCCGTTCAAGTTCGACGGCGACTTTCTGGTCGAAATCTCCGCCCTGCTGGAACCGGTGCGGGAGCCGCTGGCGGCGTATCAGTTGCTGGGCCCGGTGCTGGCCAAACTGCCGCCGGCCCAGGGCGCCCCGCTCTATGAAGCCCTGGTGAAGAAGGCGCTCGCCGCCGCGCAGCCCGTGCTGGCGATGCAAATCTACGCCGCGCACTGGCAGGCCAGCCCCACCGATGCCACCACGCAGCGGCTCGTGCAGCTCGCCCGGGCCGGGGGCCAGCCGGCGCTGGGTTTGCGCGCGGTGGATGAGTTCGCCCGCCGCGCGGGCCGGCCCCTCACGCGCATTTCGCCCCGGCTCGCGTGGGAGCGCGTGGGCTTGCTGCGCGAGACCGGGCAACCGGCGCTCGCGTATGAGGCGATCAACGAGTTGATGACCGTGGTGGAGCCGGCCGAGCGCGACCGCCTCTTCAGCCTGCTGATGACCACCGCCCGCGAATCCAACCGGCTGCGCGAGCTGCTGCCGGAAATTCAAAAGCGCGCCGCCGCCGATCCCGAAAACATCCAGCTCTGGCGGACGCTGGCCGAGCTGGCGCTGGCTGGCGGCGACCAGAAGGCGGCCATCTCGGCCTTGCAGCGCATCGTCGCGCTGGAGCCCAACGACCGCTCGCACCACCAGCGGCTCGCGCAGCTCTACGAGTGGAACGCACGGCCGAACGAGGCGTTCGATCACTACCTCATCGCCCTGCGCCTGCGGGAGCCGTTGGCGATTGAACGCCTGATCGCGCTGGCCCCGGGGTTGTATCGGGACGCCGATCTGGCCAAGGGGTTGGGCGAAGCCGGCGACCTGCTGGACCGGCAGAAGTTCGCGCCCTTCCTCGCCCGGCTGGAGGGGAACATCGGCAACTTCGAGCAGGCCGAGGCGTATTACCGCAAGCTCATCGACGACCCCAAGGCCAGCCTGACCCTGCTCAAGGAATACGCGCAGTTGCAGATGGATCTGGCGCACTACCATCGCGCGCTGCCGGTGCTGCAACGCATCCTGCGCTCGCAGCCGGAGGACGTCCCCACGCTGGGCGCGCTCGCAGAATGTCATTTCCGCCTGAGCGACTACCCGCGTTCGCTGGAAGTTTACCAACGGCTCGTCCGCCTGGCCGCCGACAAGACCAACATCGAAGGCTTCCTCACGCTGGCCGAGAGCATGGGACTCTACGCCGTGGCGGCGGATGGCTTGCAGCTCTGGCTCGAACGCTGGCAGCAGCGCGCCGCCGAGCCCACGGTAAAGGATTACCAGCGGCTGGCTTATTTTCAGGGCGCGGCCAACCGCCCCGAGCGCGTGCGGGAAGCCCTCGAGCAGGCGGTCAAACGCTTTCCCCAGGACACCTCCCTGCGCCGCCAGCTCACCTATGCGCTTTCGGACATGGGCGAGTTCAGCCTGGCCGCCGACGTGCTCCGCCAGCATCCCGAGGTGCGCACGGAGGATGAGCTGGCCAAGTTCTACCTCAGCCTCCTGCTTCAGGCGAAGCGGCTCGCCGACGCCGAGCAGTTCGTGACGCGCGAGCTGACGCCGGAGCAGGTCCACAAGCTTGGGCTGGCCGCCACGGTGGCCAGCGTTTACGAGGCGACCGGCAACTGGCGCGCGGCCATGGGCCTTTACGAGCAGCTCCACCGGCAGAACCCGGAGCAAGTCTCGCACGGGCTGGCCTACGCCCGCCTGCTGGTGCGGGCGGAGCGCGGGCGCGAGGCCATTGTCGTGCTCCAGCGCTACCTCGCAAATGCGGACGCCGCCACGCACGAACTCGCCGCCCAGTTGCTGGCCGGCGTGCGCGATTTCAAACGCGCGGCCGTGCATCAGCGCGCCTACCTGGCCGGCAAACCGCAGGACCCCAGCCGGGCCTGGGGATTTTTGGGTGACATCCTGCTGGCGCGCGGAGACAAACAAGGCGCTCGCGTGGCCTATCAGCGCGCGATTCAAGAAATGCTGCGCCTGCTGGCCCAGCCGTAATGTCCGCAACTGACCACTCTCACTTTATGCAACCACGATTCATGAAACTCCCCTCCGCCGGCGCGCTGGCCGCGCTGCTGTTGGTGGCCGGTGAAGCCAATTCCCCGGCCCAGTTCCAGTTCCTGACGGACGGCCCCAAAACCATGCGGGAGGACTCCCGCCGAGCGCCCGCTGAACGCGAGCCCGCGCCAGCCGAGCCGCGCGAGAAGAAAGGTTTCTTCGGCCGGCTGTTCTCGCGGGAGGAGGAGCCGCCCCGGAACCGAGGCTATTACGAGGACAATCGCACCCCCGTGCCGCCGCCGGCTTACGCCCCGGCTCCCGCTTACGCCGCCCCTTCCGGCACGACGACCTATGTGCGCGACGGAGTTCGCTTCTCGGACCCGCCCCGTGGATTTTCTCCCGCAGTTGCCCCGGCTCCGGCCGTCACTCCCTACGCTGCGCCGGCGGGAGAACCGCAGTGGGTGCCGGTGCAGTCCGGTTTTTCCGGCAGTCCCGCCCGCACTTACGATGCCCGGCCGACGGGCTTCGGTGACCTGCGGTCTGGGACCGACGTCAGCAGCGCGCCGAATCCCACGGTCCGCCCGATGAACAACCAAGGTTATCAGGAGGACGTTCGCTACCGCACGTTGGCGCAACCAAGCTACCCGGCCGTGGGCGCGGAACCCACCACCGTGCGGACGGCTCCACCGCCCGGAGTCGTGCGCCACAACGCCGCCCAAGGCGGGCAGACTTACTATCCTTCCCCGGCCCCGCAATACGCCCCGCCGCAAAATCCGGCGGCCCCGGAGCCTCGTTACCGAACGTCCGCCGGCCAGCCGAGCCGGCTGGATCGCCCGGGGTTCTTCAGCCGGTTGTTTGGTGGATCAGATGAAACTCCGACCGCAGAACCAGGCAACCGCTACAACGTGCGGGAAGGCATCCGCTACACACCCAGTGCGGAGCCGGGTGCCTACCAGGAACGCCCGCTCACCCAGCCCGCCTATCCGCCGGGCTATCAAGCTCCCGCCCCGGCCGCCTGGGGCAGCCCGCCAGCCGCTCCCCCAACCGCCGCACCAGCCTATTCCCAGCCACCCGCCGCGCTGCCGCCCAGTCCAGGCTTTGCGCCCGCCGCCCCGCTCGGCGCACAGGATCCATTCTCCGGCCAGCGCCCGGCCCGTCGCCTGCCAGCCGCTCCGGAGCCGTTTCAACCCGCACCGCCGCAGGACCCGCTCCGTCAGCCGGCCCCGTCTGATTTTCGCACCCCACGCTCCTCGCTGGACGCCGCCCCCGCCTTCCCGGCGGTCGTGCCTCCGGCTCATCTTACCCCGGCGGAACAACGGGTCTTCCAAGCCGGCGTGAAACCGGAGGACCAGCGTTACCTCATGTATCTCTACGCAAAGACCGGCCGCGCGGAGATGGCCGAACCGCTGGCCCAAGGCATCCTCGCCCGCGACACCACCAATCACGAGGCGCTGCTGGCCATGAGCGCCGCGTTTGTGGAACGCAAGCAGCCGGACAAGGCCCTTGCCTACGCCTCTGAACTCTACCGCGCCTACCCGGACAGCAAGGACGCCCTCTACTACTACGGCGCGGCCAGCCATCTCGCGGGGAACTACCAGGAGGCAGCAGCGATCCTGCGCCACCTGCGCCTGGAGAAATTCGCCGGCAAGCCCTTCCCCTATCAGCTCGACCTCGCCGCCGCCGCCGAAAAGTCCGGCGACTGGCGCGGGCAGATGACCGCCTACCAGGAGCTGCTGGACCAGAACACGGCCGACGACCACACGCGTGTGATCGTCCGCCGTGTGCTGGAGCCCCTTCAACGTGAGCACAGCGACCACCTCTCCGCCCAGGCCACTTCCTACCATCTCGATTCCGGCCAGCTCTGGCAGGAACGCGCCGCCGGCCGCACCCAGCTTGATGGCCGGAACCAGCTTCACGTCGAGGCGCTGCGCGAGGATGTGTTGATCAACCCCAGCCCGCTGCTGCGTCGCCGCTGGACCGATGACACCGAAGGCCAGATTGGCCTCCAGACCACCTGGAGCCAGCGCTGGCTCACTGATTTCTGGGCCGGCGGTTCGCAGGCCGGCGCGCTCGGTGGAGCCCGGCTCATGCACCGCCTGCCCCGTAACGGCTCCGTCTGGCTTGAAGCCTACGCCAGCGAACGCGCCCGCGACGGCCTGCTGCTCCACTCGCTGGATGGCCGTCAGCACCGGCTCACGCTGGCCGGGAACTACCTCCTCGCCGAACGCTTCCAAACCTACGGCGCGTTCACCGGGCGCGAAGTGCTGATTGGTGATGAACGCCTGGCCGTCGGCCTGCAGGGCAACTGGGGAGTGGAGTTCCTCGCCCGCCGGGAGACGCCCGAGTTCAAGCTCGGCTATCGCGGCGCCTACCACGCCAACACGCGCAAGAGCAACAATCTGGCCCTCGTCGCCCCGGCCGTGCTGCCGACAGCCACCATCGCCCAGCAAACCCAGGTGCTCGACAGCGCGGTGCTGCACTGGCTGCACCGCGAAGGCGTTTATGCCGATCTCCGCGACCGTCTCTGGGGCCCGTTCTTTTACCACCTGTTTGGCGCGGCGGACTATGCCTTCGAGCGGAGTTCAATGGAATTCACCGGCCGGGTGGGCCTGACCTACCAGCCGCGCAAGAGCCTGGAGTTCGGCACGGAAGTCGCCTACACGACGAGTGCGGCCACCACCGACGGAGCCAGCGGTCTTTGGGAGATCGGCCTCAGCGCCAAGTGGTGGTTCTGAACGGACTGCCGCCAGCGCCCGCCGAGCCGGCTACTTCCCGCGCGAATACACCAGCTTGCCGCCCACGTAAGTCCGGAGCACCTGAGTCGCGACGATCTTGTCCTCCGGACAGGTGAGGATGTCCGTGTCCAGGACGGCGAGGTCCGCGAGCTTGCCGGGTTCGAGCGAGCCGGTGCGGTCCTCCTTGAACAGCAGTTTGGCGTTGTTGATCGTGTAGAAGCGCAGCGCCTGCTCGCGGGTCAGCGCCTCCTCCGGATGCAACTGGCCTTCATACCACTTGGCGCGACGGGTGATGGCGGTCTGGAGGCCCAGGAACGGGCTGTAAGGGTTGTTGCTGCGCATGGGGCCGATCTTCTGCATGTGGTCCGAACCGCCCCCCACCATGCCGCCCGCCGCGAAGATGCTCCGCAGCGGCTGAAAGTAGCGGAGGCGGTCATAGCCGAACTGCTTCACCAGCGTGCGGGTGTCGAGGTAGAGCCACGCCGGCTGGATGTCCACCACCACGCCGAGCCGGGCCGCCGTCTCCACGGCTTCCCGGCTCATGAAGTTGCAGTGCGTGACCGAGGCGCGCGTCTGGCGGATAGGCAGCCCTTCCTTCGCCAGCTCCTCATATACTTCCAGCAGCCCGTGCACCGCCCCGTCGCCCACAGAGTGCGCGGTGAATTGCAGGCCGCTTTCCACCGCCGCGCGCACCATCGGCACCAGCCGGTCCTTGGGGATGAACCGCACGCCGCGATACTCGGGATCAGTGATTGCGTAAATCTGGCTGACGCCCCAAGGCTGACGCATGTAAGCGCTGCCCGTGAGCATCCCACCATCGAGAAACATCTTGATGCCGATGATGTGCAACCAGTCATCCCGCTGGAGGTGCAAAGGGCTTTTCGCCACCGCCCGGATGTTGTCGGTGATGGCCTCCAGCTTGCCGAGCGAACCGACGCCCTGGGAGCAGCTCACGCGCACCGTCAGCTCGCCGGCATCGCGCAGTTTGCGGTATTGCTCGATGGAGCCAATGCTGGCGTTGCGGTCGCAGATGGCGGTGATCCCCACGGCGTTGTAATCGGCGAAGAGGTGCTTGAGCCGCGCGGCTTGCTCGGCCGCCGTGGCGGGCTTGGCGGAGGACTTCGTTTTCACGTAGCGCGAGCAGTTGCGCAGGATGCCGGTGGGTTCGCCGGTCTGAGGATCACGCTCGGCAAAGCCGCTGCCGCCGTCCGTCACCTTGAAGTCGCGGTCAATCCCGCTGAGCTTCATCGCCAGCGAGTTGAGCGAGGCGTCCGGGCCGGTGCTGTAGATGAGAGGATGCTTGGGCGCAACGCTGTCTAGCTCCGCACGCGTCGGGTAACGCTGCTCCCGCAGCCGGGTGATGAAGACTTGCGAAAGGCTGATCCACTCACCCTCCGGCACCACCTGCGCACGACCGCGCAGATAGGCGAGCACGTCCGCAATGGACTCCATGTCCGGAACCGGATGATCAAACTCCGTCATCGCCGCGCCGGTCGGATGCACATGCGAGTCCATGAGGCCGGGGATGACCAGCCGGCCTTGCAAATCCACCACCTCGGTGCGCGGCCCCTTGAGCCGGAGCACCTCGGCGCTGGTGCCCACGGCGAGCAGCTTGCCATCCTTCACCGCCAGCGCCTCGCGCAGGCTGAAGCGCTCATCCACCGTCGCAATCTTGCCCCGGTGCAGGATCAAGTCCGCCTCCGCAGCGGACAACGGCAGCGCCAAGGCGGCGACAGCGAGCAGGCCGGCACACTGGCCGGACAAGGTAAGGCGGAACATGGACCGACCCTAACGCGCCGGTGCCGGACGCGAAAACTCAAAAGTCACCCACCCGGCTGATCGCCGCCCGCTCGCCGCATCCACAACCCGAGGCCGCCCCGCCGAGTTCGTGGAAATGACCTTGCCAGCACCCCCCGCCACCCGGAAATTCCACCCATGCAATTCCAGCCTTCGCCAGTCGCCCGACTGATCCGCCCGCTACTGTCCGCTCTGGTGCTGAGCGTCCTCCTGCTGCCCGCTGGCGCGCAGACCACGAACGAGCCGGCCAAGCTCTATCAGCCTGGGCCACGCACCCGCGACGGCATCGGCAAGTATTACTTCGGACGCGAGATCGCGCATTACATGACCCACCTCGCGGCCCCTTGGCTGGAGCGACCGGAGCGGGCGGTCGAGGAACGCCCGGACTTGGTGATGAAGGCCCTTGCCCTCAAGCCCGGCAACGTCGTGGCGGATGTGGGCTGCGGCACCGGATATTACAGTTGGCGCATGGCCGAAGCCGTCGGCCCGCAAGGCGTGGTCTATGGCGTCGAGATCCAACCCGAGATGCTGGACCTGCTCGCCGGCAAGATGAAGGCCCGCGGCATCACCAATGTCGTCGGCATCCTCGGCACCACCACGGACCCGAAGATCCCCAAACCCGTGGACCTGGTCATCATGGTGGACGTGTATCACGAGATGGATCACCCGTATGAGTCCATGGCGGCGATCTGCAAGCAGTTGAAGCCCGGCGGACGCATGGTCTTCGTGGAGTTCCGGGGCGAAGACCCGGAAGTGCCCATCAAGCCGCTGCACAAGATGACCGAGGCGCAGGTGAAGAAAGAAATGGCCAACCAGCCGCTGGAACACGTCGAGACCATCCGCAACCTGCCCTGGCAGCACGTGATCATCTTCCGCAAGAAGGCGCAGCCCTAGCCGCCGCGCCCGTTCGGAACGCAACCCACGATTGTTTTCCGCCCGCCAAACCGCTAGATCACCCGGCACATGACTTGGACCCCGAACCGCCGTATGGCGTTGCTCGCCGTGGTGACGCTGGTGCTCGACCAGTTGACCAAGTTCGGCGTGCTGCGCTTTCTGGGTTACGCCCAGGAACGCGTGGTGGTGGAAGGCTTCTTCAAGTTCGTCCACTGGGGCAACACCGGTGCGGCGTGGAGCATGTTCCATGGCAACAATGAGATGCTGACCATCGTGGCGCTGCTGGCTCTGCTCGCCTTGTTCCTGACGCGGCACCACTTCGGGATCGAACAGCCGCTGGGCCAGTGGGCGCTCGGCCTGATGTTCGGCGGCATCGCCGGCAACATCGTAGACCGGATCGTGCATGGGCACGTGGTGGACTTCATCTACTTCCACGTCCGCACCCGCAACGGCGCGGAGGCAGGCTTCCCCGCGTTCAACGTGGCGGACAGCGGCATCTGCATCGGTGTTGGCCTCATGTTCCTGCTGTCGTGGCAGATGGATGAAAAGCAGCCGGCAACGCCCTCCGCTGCGCCGTCGGAAACAGCCGCCAAGGAATCCACCCCCGCTGCGTCGAAGGAAGCATGATGCGATCACGCCAGTCCAACGAACGCGCCGGCTTTGCTATCCTCTCTCTTCTATCCGCTCTTCTCTCCCTCCCCGCCGCCGAACCGTCCGCTGCTGCAATCATCTCCCCCTTCTTCGCCCCGCCCGCCGAACACGCCGGTCAGCTCGGCAACTATCGATCCCCGCTGCTCTTCAACGACGGCTCCCGCGTGAAGTCCGCCGCCGACTGGTCCCGCCGCCGCGCCGAAATCCTCGCGCAATGGCACGGCTTGATGGGCACATGGCCACCCGTGCTGGAGAAGCCGAAGCTCGAATACCTCGCACAGAGCCGCCGCGAAAACTTCACCCAACACCGTGTCCGCGTGGAGCTGGCGCCCGGCGTCTCCGGCGAGGCGTGGCTCCTCATCCCCGACGGCAAGGGCCCCTTCCCCGCCGTGCTCGTGCCGTTCTACGAACCAGAGACCAGCATCGGCCTGGGCAAGAGTCCGCAGCGCGATTTCGCCTTGCAGCTCACGCGCAAGGGCTTCGTCTCCCTGAGCATCGGCTCGCCCGGCGGCGACGCCCGCAAGCCCGAATCCGGCCGTGAGGTGTGGCAACCGCTGTCCTTCCTCGGCTACATCGGCGCGAACTGCTGGCACGCGCTGGCGAACCTGCCGCAGGTTGACCCGAAGCGCATCGGCGTGGCCGGCCACAGCTACGGCGGCAAGTGGGCGATGTTCGCCTCGTGCTTCTACGACAAGTTCGCCGCCGCCGCATGGAGCGATCCCGGCATCGTCTTCGACGAGCCGCGCGGCAACGTGAACTACTGGGAGCCGTGGTATCTGGGCCGCGACCCGCAGCTCACACGCAAACCCGGCCTCATCCGCGCCGACAGCCCGCGCACCGGCGCCTACAAGGTGATGATGGAAACCGGCCGCGACCTGCACGAAGTCCACGCGCTGATGGCTCCGCGTCCGTTCCTCGTGAGCGCCGGCAGTGAAGATCCGCCGAGCCGGTGGATTCCGCTGAACCACTCCATCGCCGTGAATGATCTGCTTGGGGCCAAGAATCGTGTCGCGATGACGAACCGGAAAGAGCACTCACCCAACGAAGAGTCCAACGCCGCGCTCGTCGCCTTCTTCGAGCATTTCTTGAAGCCGTAGCGGGGACACTCCTGTCCCCGATCAGGACAAGCGCTTTCCCTGAACGGGGACAAGAGTGTCCCCGCCACCTCACTTCAGCGGCACCTGTTCCTTGCCCCGCAGGTAGGCAATCAAGTTCCGCACCTCGTCCTCGGGCAGCGCCTGGAGCAAGCCCTCCGGCATCATGGACAGTTCGCTCTGCTTCAACTTCGCGATGTCCGTGCGCGCGATGGTGAGCGACTCGTTGGGCGTGACGATGGTGACGGCGGTCGCGTCCTGCCGCGCCATGATGCCGGAGATGCTGCGGTCATCCTTCGTGTCGAGGTTCCAAGTGCGGTAGTCGTTCGGGATTTCAGCGTTTGGATCGAGGATGTTGTGCAGCAGATAGTCGAGGTCCGCGCGATTGGAGCCGGTGATGTCCGGGCCCACCTTGCCGCCGACGCCGTAGAGCAGATGGCACTGACCACAGGTCTTCGCAAACACGGTCCGCCCCTTGCCCAAGTCCGGCTTTGGCGCGTTGGCGGCGGTGAGCAGCTTGCGATAGCGCTCCATCTCGGCCTTCTTGTCCGCCGTGCTTTCGCGAGCTGCGCCCCAGTGCTGGTCAAGCGCAGCGTTGAGGTCGGCCTGCTGGTAGTTGCGGAGCTGGCGCACGAGGTCGGCGGGCAAATCCTTCGCCGCGAGCTTGCCGGCGACGAGCGCGGCCACGAGCTGACGGGCGAAGGAAAGGCGCGACGCCAACGTGCCCAACGCATCGCGCCGCTCGGCTGCGGGGAGAGTCGTCAGCAGTTCGAGAATGGCCGGAGGCGTCTTCGCGTCGTCGTAGGCGGCCAGCCCGCGCAGGGCCGCCCCACGCAGCGCAGGCTCCTTGAGCAACTGCCGCAGCGGCTCGGCCAGGGCAGCGTCCTTCGCCGCGACGAGCGCTTCCAGCGCGGCGAGTCGTTGCGCGGTGGGAGCCTTGGGGTCGAGCAACTGCTTCCGCATGTCCGCGAGCGCACTGGCGCTGCCGAAGACGAGGGAAAGCTGCTGCACAAGTTCCTTCACCTGCGCGTTGCCGCTTGCACCGAGCTTGGTCGCGACCCCGTCCCAGCCCGCCGGGGCTTTCACACCGCGCCGGCCTTTGAGGCCGTCGGCCATGCCCTTGAGGATGTCGAGCTGCACCTGTGCATCATCGGCGGACTGGAGCACCTGCACGAGGATCGGCAATGCGTCATCGGACTGCGCGCGCAGGGAAGCCAGCGGCAGGCAGGCGGCGAGGAACAGCAGGCAAAGGCGTTTCACGCGCGCACTTTGGGAAAGCTTCGGCGTGGCGGCAAGCGCACTTTGGCTGTCAGCGGAGCGCCGGTCTCCGACCGAGCGTGAGGCGGACGCTCCTGTCCGCTTGGCGGCAAAGTTCACTTCGCAGCGGGACAAGAGTGTCCCGCTTACGGGAGGGAACCGAAGCGTTCCCACGCGGCATCCCACTGGCTGTGGTCACGTGGCTCGAACCGCGCGGGGTCGAAGGACTTGCCCACCACTTCGCGCCCTGCGGCCAGCGACGGCAAGTGGCCGAGGGCGATGGCCTGCACCAGAATGTTGCCGATGGCGGTGGCCTCCGTGGGGCCAGCCAACACGGGCAGACCGACGGCGTTGGCGGTGAACTGGTTCAGCAACGCGTTCTTGCTGCCGCCCCCGACGATGTGGAGCTGCTCGACTCGGAGGCCGGCCAGCTCCTCCGCCTGCCGCAGGGTCCGGCGATATTCCAGCGCGAGACTTTCCAGCACGCAGCGGACGAACTGCCCCGGCGTCTCGGGCACAGGCTGGCCGCTCGCGCGACACGCGGCCGCGATGCGCTCCGGCATGGCGTCCGGGGCGAGATAGCGTGGGTCGGCGGGGTTGATGAGCGAGCGGAAGGGCTCGGCCTCAGCAGCAAGCTGGGTGAGCGCGGCGTAGTCGAGGTCCTGCCCCGCGCGCGCCCACTCGCGGCGACACTCCTGCACCAGCCAGAGGCCGACGATGTTCTTGAGCAATCGCACAGTGTTGCCGAAGCCGATCTCGTTCGTGAAGTTCAGCTCACGACAGCGGTCGGCGAGAATCGGCGCGGTGAGTTCCAGACCGAGCAGCGACCAGGTGCCGGAGCTGAGATAGGCCCAGTTCGGTGTAGCCGCCGCCGTGAGGAAGCGGACTTCTCCAGCAGCCACGCCGCTGGTCCGCCTCCTAACGTCGGCGGCTACGGGAACACCGGCCACCGCCGCGCCGGTGTCATGCGTGCAGGTGGCGATGACCTGCAGGTCCGCGCTCAGGCCCGTTTCGCCGGCGACCTCGGGCTTCAAGCGTCCGAGCTTCGTGCCCGGCTCGACGACGGGTGGGAACTGCGTCGGCACGAGGCCAAGCGCGTCCAACAGCGGTTTGGACCACGTTCGAGTGCGCGGGTTGTAAAGCTGCGTGGTGCTGGCCAGCGAGACCTCCGCGCAGGCGACGCCGCTGAGGAAGTAGTTGAAGACATCGCCGAGCGGAACAATTTGCGCCGCACGGGCCAGCCGTTCCGGCGTCTCGGCGGCGAGGTGGTAAAGGTGATTGATGGGCATGAACTGGATGCCCGTCTCCGCGAAGACTTGTGGCCACGGCACTTTCGCGAAGAGCGTCTTCACCCCGCGTTCGGTGCGCGGATCGCGATAGTGGAACACCGGGGCAATCACTTCGCCGCGCGCATCGAGCAGCACGCAGTCGAGGCCCCAGGAATCCACGCTGACGCTCGCGATGGGAACGTGGCGACGCGCGACTTGTCGCAGCCCTTCCTGGATGCCCGACCATAGGGCGGGCAAGTCCCAGTGCCACGAACCCGCGTTGCGGAGGGGCAGGTTGGCGAACCGGTGAACTTCCTCAAGCGTGAGCCGCCCGTCGACGAGCGAGCCCAGCATCACGCGCCCGCTCTCCGCGCCGAGATCAATGCCGATGTAGTGCGTGGCCATGAGCGCCCGACCGACATGCTACTCGGGCAGCCAGCCTTGGACCTTGCGGAGATCAGCCAGATCCACGCCCGCGCAGGGGCCGGGGATGCCGCGCTTCACGAACGAGCCGAGGAATTTCACGGACTCGGCGCGTCCATCGGCGAAGGAAAAAGAAGTCGGCCCCCCGTGCCGGGTGGCGGGCATCTCGCCGTTGCCAGCACCGGTCCCGCCAGCAGCGATGAAAGAATACCAGCCGTTCACGCCGGTCGGGCTGGTGTTGCCGCCGTAGTTCGTGGCGTAAATGCCGAAATGCGAGTTATCCATCGTCTGTTGATCGATGAACACGAAGCAATCGGATGGGCGCGTGACTTCCGACAGCCGGCTCTTAACTCCGGTCCCGATGCCGGGCGGGCCCAGATACCATTGCATGGCGTAGCTGCGGAAATACTCGACCCCCGCGGTCGTTTTCCGATTGAAGCTCGGGCACTTGTAGATGCCCACGCTGTCGTTGTAGCGGAAGAGCAGACCGTTGCGGATGTTGGAGTCGTTGGCCTCCGTGTTCGCTGCGCCATCCACCCAGTTGTTGCCGACGGTGCCTCCAGCGTTGGGCACCAGCCGGCCGTCGTAGTCATCGGCGTAAAGCTGCCAGGCGAGCTGAAGCTGCTTGATATTGCTCACACATTTGATGGCCTGCCCCTTGTCCTTGGCCTTGCCGAGCACCGGCAGAAGCAGCCCGGCCAGAATGGCAATGATGGCGATCACCACCAGCAATTCGATGAGCGTGAAGGCCAGCGGGCGGCTGAAGGTCAGGCGTGTTTTCATGAAACTTGCGCGGAATCTTTCACCCGACTGCACGACCGTCAAGCCGGGCCCCCACGCCGCCGGCCGGCTGCCTTGACTCACATTGCCCTGCTCCCTAGTGTCGCCAGCATGATTCTACGGAATTTTCGCGTGGCGCTCGGGCTGGCAGGCCTCCTGGCGTTCCCGCACTTGAGCCCGGCCCCGTTGATTTACAAGGCGGGTGAGGGCTGGACCTACGAGAGTTACGGCAGCTCCGGAAGCTGGCAGAAAACCCGGGCCAAGGACCAGTTGGAGGTGGCCGAACAGGCCTTTGAGAAGAAGGATTTCGACCTCTCCCTCAAAGCCGCCCGCCACACGGTGAAGAAATGGCCGCTGTCCGACTACGCCCCGAAGGCCCAGTTCCTCGTGGGCCGCTGCCTCGAAGAGCAGAAGAAGGATGAGGACGCCTTCAAAGCCTACCAAACCCTGCTCGAGAAGTATCCCAAGGTGGAAAACTACCAGGAGGTGCTCAAGCGCCAGTTCGAGATCAGCAACCGCTTTCTCGACGGCCAGTGGTTCAAGCTCTGGGGCGTCGTCCCCTTCTTCCCCTCGATGGAGAAGACCACGAAGATGTATGAGAAGGTCATCGCCAACGGCCCTTACAGCGAAGTAGCTCCGCTGGCCCAGATGAACATCGGCTCGGCGCAGGAGAAGCGGAAGGAGTTCCCCGACGCGGTGAAGGCCTATGAGAAGGCTGCTGACAAATATCACGACCAGAAAAACCTCGCCGCCGACGCGCTCTTCAAGGCGGGCCAGACCTACCTCAAGCAGGCCAGCACCGCCGAATACGATCAGGGCATCGCCGCCAAGGCCATCGCCGCCTTCACCGACTTCATGGCCCTCTACCCGGAGGACAAGCGTGTGGCCGAGGCCCGCAAGAACATTGACGGGCTCAAGACCGAGCAGGCGCGCGGCGCATTGAAGATCGCGGAGTTCTACGAGAAGAAGCGGCAGTGGAGCGGGGCCATGGTCTATTACAACGAAGTCATCATCAAAGACCCGGACGCCCCCGTCGCCGCCCAGGCCAAGCAGCGGATCGAATATCTCAAGACGCTGACTGGCATCACCACCAGCGCCCCCGCGACCAACGCCGCGCCTGCCGCGGTCAAGCCATGATGAACCGCTCCGTCCTCCGCGTGCTCGGCCTCGCCGGCCTGCTGGCGTTCCTGCCGGGCTGCGCCAGCTACCAGCTTGGCTCCACGGCGGCGTTTCCCGCCGGCCAGCACAGCCTCCAAGTGGCGGGCATCAGCAACCTGACCAACGAACCCCGCCTCATCGAGGCCCTGAACAGCGCGTTGCGCAAACGCCTGCAACAAGACGGCACCTATAAACTGGACACGCGCGGCGAGTCGGACGTGGTGCTCACCGGCGTCATCACGCGATTTGACCGGTCGGTGTTGAGTTTGCAGCCGGCGGACATCCTCACCGCGCGGGATTACGCGCTGAGCATGACGGCCAAGCTGACGGTGAAGGAGCGCGCGGGTGGCAAGGTGCTTTTCGACCGCGAGGTTTCCGGCCGCACCACCATCCGGGCCGGCACCGATCTGGCCAGCGCGGAACGGCAGGCGGTCCCCCTGCTCGCCGAGGATCTTGCCCGGAACGCGATTTCGCTGGTGGTGAACGGTGGCTGGTGAAACCCCTCTCCATGAACCTGTGCCGGCGGCTTCCAGCCGCCGTCCGTGGGCAACTGTAGTTCGAGGGCGCTTCGAGCAATCCACCCACAACGCGGCGACTGGAAGTCGCCGGCACGGGTTCATGGTGCCAATGCGCGGGCTTTGGTCCGTGGTGGCTACCCATGAACCTCGGGAGCGGGCTTGGGGCCTGGGCAGGCGCAAAAGCGGTGCTGAAGCCACCGCAGTCCAAACGCTGGCGCGCCCCAGCGAGATCCCCGTGCGGCGCGAAGCGTCTGGACTGCGGCGGCTTCAGCGCCGCTGTTCCCCGGAGCGGGTTCAGGGGGCGAAATCGCGGAAGTTGGCGGGCCGTTGGTTCTCTCCATGAACCTCCCGCAGATTCAAGGCGACCGCAGATGGGATTATCCATCTGTGGTCGCCTTGAATCTGCGGGAAACCTTCGGCCGTTCATGGTCCCAAGGCGCGGCTTGCGGGCCGTGGTGGCTACCCATAAACCGGGAGTTGGGCAGGAAGATTTGGGGCAGGAAAACCGAGATGCAAATCTTCCTGCCCATAATGTTCCTGCCCTCTGCCTCGGGTTCATGGTCCCAATGCGCGGGCTTCGGTCCGTGGTGGCACCCATGAACCGGAGCGCCGAGCATGGCTCGGCGTGAGCGCGGCAGCACCCCAAAGCCGAGCAATGCTCGGCGCCCCGCTCCGATTCAGGGCTCAAATCCCGGCCCTTGACGGGCCGTGGAACCCCTCGGGGCGGAAGAGAACCCACGAGCTGCCAAGGGTCGCGATTTGGGCCCAGAACCCGTGCGGCGACTTGCAGTCGCCGCGTTGCGGGTGGTTCGCTCCGGGCCGCCTCGAAAGTGAGATGCGCCCTTCTGGCCTGCGCTGGCGCTTGTCCGGGCGCAAACGGGCGGCTACCTTTCACACATGTTCCAACTCGGCTTCGTCTCCGCCATCCTGCCGGAACTTTCCCTCGATCAAGTGCTCGCCTTCGCCGCCGCCGAGCGGTTCCGGTGCGTGGAGGTGATGTGCTGGCCGGTGGGCAAGGCGGAGCGGAAGTTCGCCGGGGTCACGCACATTGACGTGGACGGCTTCACGCGGGCGCGGGCGGAGGAGGTCCACGCGCTCTGCGGGAAGCACGGCGTTTCACTCACCGCGCTCGGCTATTACCCAAATCCGCTCGACCCGAACCCGGAGGTCTCCAAGGCTGCGGTGGCGCATCTCAAGCAGGTCATCCGGACCGCCGCCGTGCTGGGCCTCAAGAACGTGAACACGTTCACCGGGCGCGACTGGACGCGCAGCGTGGACGACAACTGGCCACGCTTCCTCAAGGTGTGGCGGCCGCTGATCGCGTTCGCGGAGGACCATGACATCAAGATCGGCATCGAAAACTGCCCGATGTCGTTCACCAAGGACGAGTGGCCGGGCGGGAAGAATCTGATGACCACGCCGGCGATTTGGCGGCGGGCGTTTAGTGACATTCCTTCGCAGCATTTCGGCCTGAACTACGATCCTTCCCACTTCGTGCTCCAGCACATGGACCCCGCCAGCCCGCTGCGCGAGTTTCAAGGCAAGCTCCTCCACTTCCACGCGAAGGATGTGCAGTTGCACCGCGACAGGCTAAACGACGTCGGCGTGTTCGCGCACCCGAACGAGTGGCACACCCCGCGCATCCCGGGCTACGGCGAAATGGACTGGGGCCGGTTCATGGCCGCGCTGATGGCGACGAGCTATCGCGGCCCGGTGTGCATCGAAGTGGAGGATCCGACCTTCGGCAAGACGCTCGCCGGCCGGCAGGATGCCGTGCGCGCCGCAGGGAATGTGCTGCGGCCCTATTGTCCCTGACCTGACGGCGACTCGCCATCGCCTCGTATCGTCAACGCGATGGCCAAGGGAAGGGGGGGGGCGCGCAAGTCACTTCTCGTAGCAGCCGACGTGAGGAGGCTCAAACTGAAGCCGAAAAAGTCAGAGCCTCCTCACGTCGGCTGCTTCGGTTCAGGGTCACGAATCGCGAGTCTTGGCGGCTTGTGGAGTCTTTCCATGAACCGGGCCAGAGGAGGCGCAAGATTAGGATGAGGATTACGAGCCGGAGTCCGGGCTGTGGCGTTCCATCCCGCTCGTAATCCTAATCCTAATCCGGATCCTACTCCCGCCCCCGCCAGTTCAAGCTCCGCGTGCAGGACCAGCCGGAACTGGGAGCTACCCCGGACGTTGTCGCCGACCCAGCCCGCAGCGCGGGGCAGGGGCAGCGCAATCACTCCGACATCTCATTCAGAGGGATGACAGGTTGAGCGGCTCAAGGCATGGTCGGTGTTCAGCGATGCGATTTCAGATGTTCCATTCCTCAGTTCGATGGCTGTTGACGAGTGCAACGGTGGCTCTGTCGGTGACGGGTTTTGCCGCCTCGCCGCTTCCGGTGCCGACCAAGGTCTTTCTCCAGAAGCACTGCTTCGAGTGCCACGACGCCGACACGCAAAAGGGCAAGCTGCGGCTCGACACGCTTGTGGCGGACTTCGCGTCACCCCCGACGGCGGAGACTTGGGGCAAGGTTTTTGCCCAGCTCGAAAAGCGTGAGATGCCGCCGAAGAAGAAGTCACAGCCGTCGGACGCCGAGCGGCAGGCCGTGCTCGACTGGCTCGGGCGCGAGTTGCGCGTGGCCGTTGCCGCGCGACAGCAAGCGGAGGGGCGCGTTGCGCTGCGGCGGATGAACCGTCTGGAGTATCAGCACACGATGCATGACCTGCTCGGCATCGAGGTGAACCTGGTGGAATTGTTGCCCGAGGACGGTGCAGCCCACGGCTTCGACAAGGTTTCCTCCGCGCTCACCCTCTCGCCGGTGCAGGTGGAGAAGTATCTCGAGGCTGCTGATGTCGCGCTCGATGCGGCCATCGGCATCGGCCCGAAGCCCGCGTTTGTGCAACAGCGCTTCGCGGCGACGAACCTGCTCGCCAACTGGGACGGCAAGAGCCACCGCCCGCTGCCTGACGGTGGCATTGCGCTGTTTAACTCCGGTTACTCGCCCACGGAACTCCGCAAGTTCCGCGCCCCCGCGCCGGGCCGTTACCGCATCCGCATCTCGGCGAGCGGCTTCCAGACCGACGGCAAGCCCGCGACCTTCCGCGTCTATGGCGGCAGTTTCGGCGTGGGCGGCAAGACGAAGCTGCTCGGGCACTTCGAAGTGCCGGCGGACAAGCCCACGGTGGTCGAAATGGTCGAACGCCTTGATGGCCGCGGCGACACGCTCAAGGTCATCTCCTACGGCACGATTCCCTGGCAGAACAAGGCGGAGGAATACACCGGCCCCGGCTTCGCCATTCAGTGGCTCGAGGTCGAAGGCCCGCTCGACGCGAAGGACTGGCCGCCGGCCCCGCGTCGGCAGCTTCTTGGCGACGCGGACCTGGAGCGCGGCACGTTCGCCGATGCCGAGCGCATCCTGAAGCAGTTCGCCCGGCGCGCCTTCCGCCGGCCCGTCAGCGAGGCCGACCTCGCGCCGTATCTCGCGTTGGTGCGCGAGCGCTTGGACAAGGGCGTGGAGTTCGGCGACGCGCTGCGCGTGGGGTTGAAGGCCATCCTCGTCTCGCCGCGCTTCCTGATGCTCGACGAGCAGCCCGGCAAGCTGGACGGCCACGCGCTCGCGGCCCGGCTCAGTTACTTCCTTTGGAGCACGATGCCGGACGCGGAACTGCTCGCGGCTGCGGCGAAAGGTGATTTGGCCAAGCCCGCCGTGCTCCGCGCCCAAACCGAGCGGCTCCTGAAGCATCCCAAGGCCCGCGCGTTCACCGAGGACTTCACCGGCCAGTGGCTCGCCTTGCGAAACATCGAGTTCACCACGCCGGACGCGCGGCTCTACCCCGAGTTCGATGAACTGCTGCAAGTCTCCATGCTCCGGGAGACCCACGCGTTCTTCGATGAACTGCTGACCAAGGACCTGAGCGTGTTGAACTTCGTGGAGAGCGACTTCGCCATGCTGAACTCCCGGCTGGCCAAGCACTACGGCATCCCGGACGTCAACGGCCTCGACATCCGGCGCGTCGCGCTGCGGCCCGAGTGGCATCGCGGTGGCGTCATGACCCATGCCAGTGTGCTGAAAGTCTCCGCCAACGGCACCACCACCTCGCCGGTGCTGCGCGGCGTGTGGCTCTTGGACCGCATCCTCGGCCGCCCCGCCCCGCCGCCGCCGCCCAACGTCCCCGCCGTCGAGCCGGACATTCGCGGCGCGAAGAGCATCCGCGAACAGCTCGCCAAGCACCGCGAAGTGGAAAGCTGCGCCGGCTGCCACGCGCGCATTGACCCGCTGGGCTTTGCCTTGGAGAGCTACGATGTCATCGGTGGCTGGCGCGAGCGTTACCGCATCTCGCCCGCGCCCAACCAGCGCAACGGCGTCGAGTGGTTCACCCTCAACGTGAACCAACGCGACCTGCGCCTCGCCCTTGGCCCGAAGGTTGACCCCGGCGACACCCTCGCCGATGGCCGCCAGTTCCGCGACCTTGCCGAGTTAAAGCGGCTCCTCCTCGCCGACCCGGACAGCCTCGCCCGCGGTCTGGCCGAGAAGCTCCTCATCTACGCGACCGGCCACGGTTTGGAGTTCACGGATGAGGTGGTGCTGCCCGACCTCGTTCGCAAGGCGAGGGCGCAAAAGTATGGCCTGCGGGCTCTGATTCACGAGGTCGTCGGTTCGCCGACCTTCCAATCCAAATGAACCTTCTAGCCGCACACACTTTCCACGGAGGATGAGTTCAAGAACTTTAGCATTGGCGGCGGTGGGACTGTTGCTCGCCATGGCGGTGGTGATGATTGCCCGGCGTCCTGCCGCGCCGGTCAGTTCCGCAGGCCAGATAGCGGAGCCGAAGCCCACCACCAGCGCGATGCCGCAAGAGCCTCGCCGGCCCCGGTTGCCCGCCCCGCGCTTGCCGCAGACGCCCGGGCCAGCCGAGTCCGTCCCGGAAGCCGCCGCACCCAACCCGTTGGCCAAATTGCTGAGTGGTGAGGAGTTGAAGTTAACCCCTGAACAGGCCGAGGCTTATCTCCAGCAAAACAAGCGCAGCGCCGAAGCACTCCTCGCAGCGGCGCGCCTGACCGGCAACCTGAGTTTGGTGCGCGAGGCGGCGGAAAAGTTCCCCCACGACCCGCGTGTGCAATTGGAACTGGCCCTGCGCGGTGAAACCCCCGAGGAGAAGCGCAAGGCCCTCGACGCATTCCGGCAACTCGCGCGCGACAACCCGCTCGGCGACTACTTGTCCGCGCTCGACCACTTCAAGTCCGGCCGCACGGATGACGGAGTGAAAGACCTGTTGCAGGTGGGCGGGAAGAACCGACTCCAGGACTACACGCTCGACCACGCCCAGAGCGCTGAGGAGGCGTTCCTCGCGGCCGGCTACGGAGCGCTGGAGTCCAAGGCCGCTGGAATGTTCGGCGTGTTGCTCCCGCACATGCAATCGCTGCGAGATCTCGGCGCGCAGATGGCCGAGCTGCAAAAGCAATACGCCCAAGCAGGCGACAGCACCTCCGCCCAAGCTGTTGGACAGATGGGGCTGAATCTGGCGTGGCAGATGGAAGGCCAGCCGGGGCGCACGCTGTTGGGGGAACTGGTGGGCATGTCCTTTGAGAGGAAGTTCCTCGGCTCGCAATCCCCAGACTCCCCGTTCGGCAGCGACGGCCGAACGGTGCGGGACCGGTTGGCCGAACTGGATGCGCACCGCCAATTCATTCGGGAGCTCACCCCCTTCACGGAAATGCTCCCGCGACTCCCGGAGCGTGAGGCCCTCATCTATTTCGACCGGCTGAAGCTCCACGGTGAGTTGGATGCGCTGCGGTGGTTGAAAAACAAGCACGGCAATCCATAGTCACCTCCCACGTATGAACTCTTCACAACGGAACTCGCTCTCAGCGGCCCTGGTCGCAGTGTTGTTGCTCGCGCTAGTGTCACCCGCCCTCGCCGCTCCGCGCTTCACCCAGCCGGACGCCAAGCGCCACCCGAACCTCTTCACCTGGACCGACACCTGCAATGTCCACATCGTGCGCGATGGCGACGCGGCGCTCTTGATTGACCTGGGCGATGGGAGCGTGCTGGAGCATCTCGCCGAGATTGGTGTGAAGAAGGTCGAGTGGGTGCTGTTCACGCATCACCACCGCGAGCAGTGCCAGGGCGCGCCGAAGCTGAAGGGCACCGGAACAAAGCTCGCCGCGCCCGAGGCGGAACGGGCGTTGTTCGAGAACCCGGCCAGCTATCGCAAGATGATTGTCCGCCTCGGTGACCCTTTCACCGTGCATGGGGCCAGTTACGTTCGCCCGCCCGTGGAGCCCATCAAACTGGACCAAGGTTTCCAGCGCATGGACACGTTCACCTGGCGCGGACGCGAGTTCCGCTGCGTGGACACCCGCGGCAATTCGCCCGGTGGCATGTCCTACTTCCTCAACGAGGGCGGGCGCTGGCTGGCCTTCACCGGCGACTCGATGCTGGACGGCGGGAAGCTGCATACCTGGTTCGACACGGACTGGGATTATGGCTTCGCCGCCGGCGTGTGGGCCATCGCGAATGGCACCGGGCAAATCGCCGCCTACAACCCCGCGTGGATGCTGCCGTCGCACGGCCCGGCCATCGCGAACGCGAAGCAGCAAATCGGGGAGTTTCAGCAGAAGCTCTACAATCTGGAGCGGCTGCTCGTGCGCGGCTACCCGGTGATGTCCTTTGCCGCCGCCGCGCAGGACACGACGTCGCAGCCGACGGTGGTGCCGAACGTCTGGCAGGTCTCGAAGCACATTTACAAGTTCCGCGGGCCGAACTTCGCACCGAACTTCTACATGATTCTCGCCGACAGCGGGCGCGCGCTGGTGGTGGATTGCGGGCTGATTCAAACCAACATCCTCGACACCGCGCTGGAGGGGATGCGCCAGAAGCTCGGGCTCAAGGCGATTGACGCGATGGTGCTGACGCACATGCACGGCGACCATTTCCTGCAAGCGCCGCACTTGAAGAAGACGTGGGGCACGGAGTTCTGGGCGCTGGACCGCATGAAGGACGTGTGCGAGCGGCCGGAGGCGTTCGACTACGCCGCACCGATTCAGGCCTACGGCAACGGTGTCGAGCGCATCAAGTTCGACCGGCTGTTCAAGTCCGGCGAGACGTTCGACTGGGAGGGCTTCCGCTTTACGATTGATTGGATGCCGGGGCAAACGGAGTTCGCATTGTGCATGACCGGGGTGGTGGACGGAAAGCGGGTCGCGTTCACCGGCGACAACATTTTCGGCAACCCCGCCGACCCGAAACAGAATGGCCACGAGGCGATGTGTGCGCGCACCAGCGGCATCCTCGACGAAGGCTACATCGTCGGCGCGGAGTATCTGAGCAAGCTCAAGCCGGACATCCTGCTGGGCGGCCACTCCTTCGTGATGGACAAGCCGGCGGCGTTCATCGAGCGCTACCGCAAGTGGAGCTACGAGATGCGCGATGCGTTCCGGGGCCTGAGCAGCGAGCCGGAGTATCGCTGGTGGTTCGACCCGTTCTGGGTGCGCGCCGAGCCGCATCGCGTGTCGGTGAAGCGTGGCGAGACGGTCGAGGTGACGGTGAACGTGCGGAACTTCGAGGCGAAGCCCGTCGCGTTCGACATCCTGCCGCACGCACCGCCGGGCTTGCAGGCGACTTCGGGTCGCTGGACGAGCAGCGTGCCCGCGCAAAGCCGCACGCAGTTCACGCTCCGCCTCGCCGCCGCTGCGGACGCCACCGCAGGCATTCGTCACGTGGCCTTCGACATCACGCGCGGCGGCAAGCGCCTCGGCGAGTTGTTTGATTGCATCGTGGAAGTGCGTCCCTGACCCAACGCCACTCGGTCTTGGCGTGCGGATCAGTTAGTTGCTCTTGGTTGAAAGAGCGTAGGGACTGGTAGAACAGCGCCCCATCCAGCCGGGATGAATCCAGTGCGGAAGCGACAGGTATCGAGTATGACAGCCAGCACGAGACCAACCCGACGACACACCGGGCGCCGCTTGACCCTGCCCCCGGAGCGCGGTTCTGCGACCCGCAGCAACTCCCCTGGACCGCTGCCGTTCGATCCTGCCAGCGCGGCTGAGTTGTTGGTCGTTACTGCGGGTCGCAGACCCGCGCCCCGACACACAGTGCTCAAGGGATGAAACTCGCGTTCATTGGACTCAAAGGTCACGTCAGCACTGTGCTGGCAGGCGCGAAGTTGCTTGGCGACATGGAGGTCGTGGCGGTGGCGGAGGAGGATGCGGCGCTGGTGGCTGCGTTGATGAAGAAGGATGCGTTGTTGGCGAAGGCGCGGATTTACGAGCAGTGGCGGCAGCTCGTGGAGCGCACGGCGATGGATGTGTGCTGTGTGGCAGGGGAAAGCGGCGGGCGCGTCGAGCCGCTGCTGGCGTTGATCGAGCGCGGGGTGCATATCGTTTCGGAGAAGCCGCTGGTCACGACGATGGCGGACTTGGTGCGGGTGCGGGAGGCGTTTGCGAAGTCGAAATCCCAGCTCACCATGCTGCTGGAGTTGCGGCATCAGCCGAAGAATGTGCGGGTGCGCGAGATCATCCAGCGGGGGGACATCGGTGAGGTGTGTCAGGTCACGACACAGAAATCTTACAAGTGGGGCCAGCGGGCGGAGTGGTTTGGCAGTCGGGCGCGGCTGGGCGGCACGATTCCCTACATCGGCATTCATTCGCTGGATACCATCCGCTGGATCACCGGACTTGATTTCATTCACTTGGCGGCGGTTCACGGACGGATCGGGCGACCAGAAATGGGCGAGACGGAATGCCATGCCTCAGTGCTCGGCGAGTTGTCGAATGGCGCGTCGGTCACGGCGCGCATCGACTACCTGCGGCCTGCGAGAGCGCCGACGCACAGCGATGACCGCCTGCGCGTGGTTGGCACGAAAGGCGTCGTCGAGGTGAACGAAGGCGACGGGGCCGTCTCGCTCATCACGGGCGACAAAGTGGACCGCATCGCCTTTGGCGAGACGGAGAACTTGTTCGTTGAGTTCGTGAAGTTTCTTCGCGGTGGCGCGGTGCCGCGCATCACGGCGGACGACTGTTTTCGCAGCACCGAGATCGCGCTCCGGGCGTGTGACGCCGCCGATGAAACGAAGATGATTTCCCTGCCCCCGATGCGCCCGGTGCGGAATTGACGGTAGCCTCCCAAGATGAATCCCACCCACACGATCGACGAACTCGAAGAAGCACTGAGCCGCCCGACGCCAGGCGTGCTGGACACGTTGTGCTCACTGGCGGGCGACGTGATGGTGCTCGGCGCGGGTGGCAAGATGGGACCGACCTTGGCGCGCATGGTGCGGCGGGGGTGCGATGCAATTGGGCAAAAGGAGCGGCGGGTGTTCGCGGTGTCGCGGTTTTCGTCGGCAAGCGCCGCTCAGTCGCTGCAACGGCACGGCGTGGAGACGATCATGTGCGATCTGACGGACCGCGCGGCGGTGGACGCGCTGCCGGAGGTGCCGAATGTCATGTTCATGGCCGGACAGAAGTTTGGCACGAGCGAGGCTCCGGAGCTGACCTGGGTGATGAACACGCTCGTTCCCGCCATCGTGGCGGAGCGTTTTGCCAAGTCGCGCATCGTGGTGTTCTCGACCGGCTGCGTGTATCCCCTGGTGCCTGCGGATGGCCCCGGCTCGCGTGAGGACGATGAACTCGGGCCGCCCGGCGAGTATGCGAACTCGTGCGTGGGCCGGGAGCGGGTGTTCGCGCATTTTGCGAAACAGCACCGCACCCGCGCGCTGATGTTCCGCCTCTGCTATGCCATTGACCTGCGCTATGGCGTGCTCTGCGACGTGGCGCAAAAGGTGGCGCAAGGTCTGCCGGTGGACGTGACCATGGGCGCGGCCAATGTGATCTGGCAGGGCGATGCGAATGCGCGTGCGATTCAATGTCTGGCCCACACCGCATCGCCGCCGCTCGCGCTGAATGTCACCGGCCTCGAGCGCGTGTCCATCCGCAGGCTGGCGCAGCGTTTTGGCGACCTGCTGGGACGCGAGCCCATCATCTGCGGCAAGGAGAGCGCCACGGCCTGGCTCTGGGATGCGACCCGGTCGTATGAGCTGTTCGGCCCGCCAACGGTGACGCTGGAGGAAATGATCGAGGCCACCGCGCAGTGGCAGCGCCAGGGCGGGGCGACTCTGGGCAAGCCCACTCACTTTGAAACCACAGATGGACGCTTTTGAAAATGAACATTCGACTCTACCATGCTGGCGATCTGGATGAACTGAAGCGCATCACCATAGAAGGCTTTGAGGGCATCGCGATTGACCAGAATGTGGAACGCGAACTCGGTGTCGTGGGCGGGCACGACTGGCGGTGGCGCAAGGCGCGGCATGTGGACGAGGATATTGAGGCGAATTCCAACGGCGTCTTTGTCGCGGAAGCGGATGGCAAGGTGCTCGGCTACATCAGCACGCGCCTCGACCCGGAGGCGGGCAAAGGGCGCATCCCCAATCTCGCTGTGGACAAGGCGGCACGCGGGGGAGGCATTGGTCGGAAGCTCATCGAGCACGCGTTGGAATACTTTCGCCGTGAGGGCATGGCTTTCGCGATGATCGAAACCATGGCGGACAACCCGGTTGGTCAGCACCTGTATCCTTCATGCGGCTTCGTGGAGACGGGACGGCAAATCCATTTCGCAGTGAAGCTGTGAACGCAGACTTTCGCCGAACCTTGCATCGCGGCCTTGCGATTCTCTTGCGACCCGGACGGCAGCGTGACGCCGCACGCCGGCCGTGCCATGCTCGGGGCGCATGAAGCAGCGCATTGCCGTCACGATGGGCGACCCCGCCGGGGTCGGCCCGGAGATTTGCCTGCGGCTTCTCGCCGACCCAAGTCTGGCGCACGAATGCGCGCCGGTGATATTCGGTGACGCGGATGTGCTCAGGAGGGTGGCCGCGAAGCTCGGGTTGCCGTTCGATGCCCCCGTGATTGCTCAGGCCGACTGGCCGAAAGCGGCACAAGGGATTGACAGCTTCGCCGTGCTGGACTTGCGATGCGTGGACGGGGCTGCGTTGATGCCGGGCAAGGTGGATGCGCGTTGCGGCGACGCAGCCTTCCGGTATGTCATCGCGGCCATCGAAGCCGGGCTCAAAGGTGAAGTGGCAGCCATTACCACCGCCCCGTTGAACAAGGAGGCGCTCCATGCAGCCGGGCACAAGTATCCCGGTCACACGGAAATCTTCGCCGAGCGGATGCGGGCGGAGCGGAGTTGCATGACGTTCTTCTCCGATGAACTGACGTGCAGCCTGGTCACGGTCCACATCGGCTATCACGAAGTTCCCGCCACGCTCACCACCCAGCGCATTCTGGATGTGATTCACCTCACCGCCGACGCGGTGCGCCGCCAGCGCGGGCGCGAGCCGCGTCTCGCCGTGCTGGGTCTGAACCCGCACGCGGGCGAGCACGGCTTATTCGGGCGAGGCGAGGAGGAACGAGTCATCGCGCCGGCGGTTGAGGCGGCTCGTGCTGCGGGTTTGAACATCGTCGGCCCGCTCCCACCCGACACGGCGTTTCTGCCCGCGCGGCGGCGCGAGACGGACGCCTTCATCTGCATGTATCACGACCAGGCGCTCATCCCGATGAAGGCGCTGGCGTTCGACACCGCCGTCAACACCACGCTCGGCCTGCCGGTGGTGCGCACCAGCGTGGACCACGGCACGGCGTTCGATATCGCGTGGCAGGGCAAGGCCAGTGCGAAAAACCTCTTCGCCGCCGTGCGGCTGGCGGCGAAGCTGTCGCGTCCCGCTGAATCTGGCAAATCCCCCTCGCCGTCTGTGTGAAGGCGAACTAAGTTCCGCCCAACAAAGCCGCGCCATGACCACCCCTCTCTCCCGCCGCTCCTTCCTCCGCGCCGCTGGCGTCACGCTCGCGCTGCCGGCGCTGGAATCGTTCACGCCGTTCACCCATGCGGCGGCGTCCGCCGGGCCGGTGCGTCGGCTTGTTGCGTGTTGCACCACGCTGGGCATTCACGGCGAGAACTTGTTTCCCAAGCAGGCGGGCCGCGACTTTGAACTGACACCGTATCTGGAGCCGCTCAAGGAGTTTCGTGGTGATTTGTCGGTGTTCAGCGGCGTGTCGCATCCTGAGGTGGACGGCGGGCATTCGAGCGAGGCGAGCTTTCTCAGCGCCGCCCCGCATCCAGGCGCGAGCAGCTTTCGCAATACCATTTCCCTCGACCAGTTCGTGCTGGAGAAACTCCCGCCTGCGACGCGCTTCGGCAGCCTGGTGCTGAACACTGGCAATGGCGGAGTGGGGCTGTCGGTCTCCCGCAGCGGCGTAAAAGTGCCAGCGGATTACAAGCCCAGCGAGGTCTTCAAGAAGCTCTTCGTCAACGGCACGGCCAAGGAGGTCGCGCAGCAAAGCGACCGTCTCCGCGACGGGCAGAGCATCATGGACACGGTGGCCGGTGACGCCAAGCGCCTCTCCGCCCGGGTGACCGCGCGCGACCGTGAGAAGCTCGACGAGTATTTCACGACCGTCCGCGAGGTGGAGCAGCGGCTGAAGCTCGCCGAGGAATGGGCGAAGAAGCCCAAGCCGTCCGTGAACGTCCCGCCGCCGACCGATGTGCAGAACGCCGCTGACTTCGTGGCGCGCACCCAGTTGATGTTCGACCTCGCGCATCTCGCGCTCCAGACCGACTCGACGCGCGTCATTACCATTGCCATCGCCGGTCACAACAGCGTGCCGCCGGTGAAGGGCATCACGATTGACTGGCACAACCTCTCGCACCACGGCAAGGACCCCGAGAAGCTCGCGCAGCTCCGCATCATCGAGTTGGAGCAGATGAAGCTGCTGGCGGGCTTCCTCACCAAACTTAAGTCCTCGAAGGAAGCCGGCGCAGACCTGCTGGCGAACACGATGGTGCTCTACGGCTCGAACCTCGGCAACGCGTCCAGCCACGACACGCGCAACATGCCGATGCTGCTCGCGGGCGGCGGCTTCAAGCACGGCCAGCACCTCGCCTTCGACGAGAAGCAGAACTACCCGTTGCCAAACCTCTACGTCACCATGCTGCAACGCCTCGGCATCGAGGCGACCAAGTTCGCCAGCAGCACCGGCACGATGCGGGGACTGGAGCTGGCGTGAGTGGAGCGCGGACGCCCACGTCACTTTGCTGACACACCGAATTGCGGACGTGGGCGTCCGCGCTCCTTTCCTTCATGCACCTGCTGCTCACCGAACCGGGCGACGAGCCGATTCTCGCTGACGAACTGAAACGCATGTTCGTGGGTGCGGATACGGAGTTACTCTCGGCGGGTCTGCTGCGGACAGATTTGGCGCTACAGTGTGCCACGCCGCCCGTGTTTGCCTTCGCGCGACAGGTGCTTCCGGATGCCCAGCCGACGAGTGCCGTTTCCATCCGTGAGTGGAGCGAGCGTTTGTTCGAGGCCGTTGTTCCGCGCCTCCCGGAAGGCCAGCCGTGGCGGCTGCATCTGGCAGCGCATTACGGGGGCGCAGGCGCGGGGGAAAACCGGGTCCGCTTTATCCGTGACGCATTCCGGGAGCAGTTGCGGAAGCGGCGCAGGCAGGCCTTGCGCTGGTTAGAGCAGGCGGAGACGCCGTTCCGCGAGGGCACCTCGCTGGTGCAAGTGCTGCTCACCGCGCCGGACGCGGGCTTCATCTCCACAGCCATCGCGCCGTTGCCCTGGCAGTTGCGTCGTTGCGTCTGGCCCTTCCCGAAAGGTGAACTGCCCGTGGCCAGCGACAAGGCCGCGCCCAGTCGGGCCTTCGCCAAACTGGTTGAGGCGGAGCAGCGGCTCGGCCGGCGCATCGCGGCGGGCGAGACGTGCGTGGACCTCGGCGCGTGTCCGGGAAGCTGGAGCTATGTCGCTCTGAACCGTGCTGCGCAGGTCATCGCGGTGGACCGCTCGCCGTTGCGTGAGGACCTGATGGCCAACCCGCGCCTGGCTTTTCACCAAGGCGACGCGTTCAAGTTCGTGCCAGCCGCACCGGTGGACTGGTTGCTGTGCGACGTGATTGCCGCGCCCGAGCGGAGCGTGGAGTTGGTGCTGGACTGGGTGCGCCAGCGGCACTGCCGGCGTTTCATCGTGACCATCAAGTTCAAGGGGCAGGGCGACTACGGGAAATTGGACCCCTTGAAACACGCCTTGCCGTCACTCTGCGAAGAGTTTTTCCTTACGCGGCTGTGCGCCAACAAAAACGAGGCGTGTGTGGCTGGCACGGTGTGGCCCGCCGAAACCCAGCTTGCAAAAGGGCCATTTGCAGCCGATAAAAATCCTGTATGACGACGCTGACCATCACGGACGCGAAGAAGAACCTGACGCGCTGGCTCAAGGCCGCTGCACGTGGCGAGGAAATTGCCATCATGTCCGGTGCGGATGTCATCGCCCTGCGGAAAGTGGAGGTCGAGGCGACGGACTACGCGTGGCGGGAGTATGGTGCCAGCCCGGAAGAAATAGCCCGCTACGAGCGCGAGGCACTGAGCGAACACACCCGACTGAAACGGGCAGGCAAACTGGAATTACTCACCGCCGGAGACTTGCGCAAACGTCGTGAAAAAGCCGCTCGTGGTTAAGCCTGCCGTGTTCGCCCGGCTGGCCGCGCTGCCGCAGGATGAACGGGACGAGTGCTGGGATGCGTTGCTGCAACTGGTCGAGACATTCGGCCAGCCTCATGTCCACAGTGGCATTGGCATTCGCAAGCTGGGGAAGTTGCTCTTCGAGTGCCGTGGCAATCGGAGCCTCCGATTTTTGTTTCTCAACTTGAGTGATTCCATCGAGGTGCGCTTCCTGGGCAATCACGACGAGGTGCGGAAGGAAATTCGCGGCGGAGCGCATGAATGAGGCCATCGGGACAGAGCACGACCAATTCTCATGAAATACACCTACGAAGAACTGGCCAAGATTATTGACCACTCCCTCCTGCATCCGACGATGACGGACCGGGAGTTGGAAGACGGCTGCAAGCTGGCGGCGAAGTATCAGGTCGCCTCCGTGTGCATCAAACCTTACGCCGTGAAACGCGCCGCCGCACTGCTCAAGGGCACGGGCGTGCTGGTCGGGGCGGTCATTGGCTTTCCCCACGGCAACTCCTGCACGGAGTCGAAGCGCTACGAGACGGAGCTGGCCTGTCGCGATGGTGCGGCGGAAATCGACATGGTCATCAACCTTGGCAAGGCGCTCTCGGGCGACTGGGATTACGTCGAGCGCGACGTGAAGGCCGTCTGCGAGGAAGCCCACCGACATGGCGCGAAGGTGAAGGTGATTTTCGAGAACGACTACCTGACCAAGGGCGGCGCGGGCTTGGGCAGCGACGAGTTCAAGGTGCGGCTCTGCCAGTTGTGCGAGCGCGCCGGCGCGGACTGGGTCAAGACCAGCTCTGGCTACGGTTTCGTGAAGCAGCCCGATGGCAGCTACAATTACAAGGGCGCTACCGAGCAGGATCTCGCGCTCATGCGGGCCAGCGTCTCTGCCAAGGTTCAGGTGAAGGCCGCCGGTGGCGTGCGTGACCTCGATGGTCTTATCAAGGTGCGCGACCTCGGCGGCTCCCGCTGCGGGGCGACCGCGACGGCCGCGATGCTTGATGAGTATCGCCGGCGCGAGGCGGCCGAGCGGACAGGGCAGGGGACACAAGGTGGCGGTGGCGACCTTGGCAAGGGCGGGTATTGAGCCGCCGATGAAGCCCGCCGACTGCTTTCTTCACTGTCCGAAGTGCGGCCAGCCGGCTGCGCAACCGGGCAGCGCTCCCTTTCACTGCGCCGCGTGCGGTTTTCTCTTCTACTTCAATCCAGCCATTGCTGCCGGAGCCGTGCTCATCGGGCCCGATGACAAAGTGCTGCTCATCCGGCGCGCAAAGGATCCACACCAAGGCAAGCTGACCGTTCCGGGCGGGTTCATTGACGCAGGCGAGCTGGCCGAGGACGCCTTGCGCCGGGAAATTCGCGAGGAGGTCGGTTTGGAGGCCGGGCGGCTGGATTACTTCTGCTCGCTGCCGAACAGCTACCACTATCGCGGCGTGAGGTATCAGGTGCTGGACTTCTTCTTCATCGGGCGGGTGGATGCGACCCGGCTGCATACCGATCCCGGTGAAGTGACGGAAGTATGCTGGCGTGCGCGGGAGGAGATCCGCCTGGAGGAAATCGCCTTCGACTCCGTGCGGGAGATGCTGCGGCGGTTTCTCGCAACGTCGGGCAAGTAAGTCTGTAGCGGCGAAGTCAGACGCCGTGCCGCGCCATCACCTGCCTGAGGCGTTGGGAACCGGCGGACCGGCGCGCACACAGCGGAAGCCGGTGTGGTTCAGACCCGTGTCGGGGGAAGTTTTCATGCGCATCGCGGGGCGGTAGCCCCAGCAGTAGGCTTCGGTGCAGAGGTAGGAGCCGCCGCGGGTGATGCGTTTCCAGACGCCGGGTTCGTTGGGGTCGTAGCTTTCCTGCGGGCCTTGGGGGTTTTGCTTGGGGCTCTTGGCGTAGTAGTCCGGCATATACCAGTCGGAGGTCCATTCCCAGACGTTGCCGGCCATGTCATAGAGGCCGTAGCCGTTGGGCGCGAAGCTGCCGACCGGCGACTGGAGCTTGAAGCCGTCCTGGAGCGTGTTGCCGTTGGGGAATTTGCCCTGCCAGATGTTGGCCAGCCATTTGCCGTCGGGGGTTTTCTCATTGCCCCAGATGTAGGTCAGCTTGTCCTTGCCGCCGCGGGAGGCGAATTCCCACTCGGCTTCGGTGGGCAGGCGCTTGCCGGCCCATTTGGCATAGGCCATGGCGTCGAACCAGGCCACTTGCACCACGGGATGTTTCTCGCGGCCTTTGAGGTCGGATTCCGGACCTTCGGGGTGTCGCCAGTTGGCTCCCGGGACGTAGCGCCACCAGGCCATGTGGTTGTGCAGGGGGACATCGCCAGGCGGGGGCGTGAAGACGATGGCTCCCGGCACGAGGGCCTCCGGTGGGGCGTCGGGAAAGTCTTCCTGTTTGGGTTTGCGCTCGGCGATGGTGACGTAGCTGGTGGCCTTGACGAACTTTTCGAACTGCTCGTTGGTGACTTCGTAGCGATCCATCCAGAAGCCGTCCACCGTGACCTCATGCACGGGTTTTTCATCGGGTTGGCCTTCCTCCGAGCCCATCTGGAAGTTGCCGCCGTTGATCCAGACCATGGCATTGGTCCAGGAGTGATCGTGGGGAGCGTGGGCGGCGGCTTTGGCTGCCATTGATTCCGGGGAGGGGACTGCGTGGCCCAGAGCCTTGGGCTCATCGTAGCGCGTCGCGTAATCGCGGCCAGCCTTCTTGCTCAGCAGGGGCGACACCAGCGCCACCAAGCCGACGACTGCCACCAGGGCGATGATGAATTTGACCGGACTGACCTGGTGTTCGTTGGGGGGGGGCTTGCTCATGTTCGTGTCGGTAGGACGCGGGCTCAGGGTGGCGGGTTTCAGGTGGCGTTGGCCATCTGGATTTTCCAGCGGAGGTTCCGCTCTGCAAAGGCTGGCTGCCTGCGGGGAAGGTGCGTCAGCTCAGGCCCTTCACTTCCCAGCCCTTGCGATAGGTGCGGCGCACGAACTGATTGGCCTCCTTCACGTTCTTGAAGGTCAGTGATTTGGCATCCCATTCGAGCGTGGTCTGGGGGAAGCGGGAGGCGATGCCGCCAAGGAGGATGGTTTCCGTGAGCGGTCCGGCGTAGTCGAAGTTCGCCGAGGTTTTGCCGTTGCCGCGCACGGCTTCGACGAAGGAGTGCCAGTGGTTGACCGGGTCCAGTTTGGGCAGGGTGAACTCCTTGTAATTTTCCTCGGGCAGCAAGATGGGCTTGCCGACATGGGGCAGCACCATCACTCCCTTGGTGCCGATGAAGATGGACCCTTGGTCGGGTTGTTTGAGTTTGCCCAGCAGGGCGGTGATGGCGGCCGGCGGGCGCTGGCTGCCGTCATACCAAACGACCTTGACGGTGGGACCGTCGGTGAACGGGGTGCCGGGGAAGACGTAGTGGACGATGGCGTCATTGGCCCAGTTGTGTTCGCTGGGCTTGGGGCCTTCGGAGCGCACGGTGAGCGGAGCGGTGACGCCAAGGGCCTTGAAGACGGGGTCGTAGATGTGGCAGCCCATGTCGCCAAAGGTGCCGGTGCCGAAGTCGAGGCGTTTGCGCCAGTTGCCTGGGTGATAGTAGCCGCCGCCGATGTAAGGGCGCGCGGACACCACGCCGAGCCACAGGTCCCAGTTCAGGCTCTCGGGGACGGGATCGCTCTTGTCCGGGCGCGGCGCGCTGTCGCCCCACTTCTTGCTGCTCCAAGTGTGGACTTCCTTGATCTTGCCCACCACACCGCTCTGCACGAGCTGGACGGCCACGCGGTATTCATAACTGGAGTGGACTTGGATGCCCATCTGCGTGACGAGCTTCTTTTCCCGCGCCACCTCGGTGAGCCGGCGAGATTCGTAAACATCGTGCGTGAGGGGCTTCTGGCCATAGACGTGCAGGCCGAGCTGCATCGCGCTCATGCCTTGCGGCGCGTGCATGTGGTCGGGCGTGGAGACGTTCACGCAGTCGAGGTTCTTGTGCTCCTTGTCGAGCATCTCGCGCCAGTCCTGATAGACCTTGAGGTCGGGGAACTTCTTCTTGGCTGCTTCGGCGCGGGAGAGGTCCACCTCGGCGACGGCGACAAACTTGACTTGCTTGTGGCTGGTGATGGCACCCCAGTCCGCGCCCGCCATGCCGCTGGCACCGAAGCTGGCGTGACGCACGGTTTCAAGCGGCGAGGCGGCCAGCAGATTGCTCGTGACGTGGGGGGCGGCGAAGCCGACGGCTCCGAGCTGTTTGAGAAAGGAACGGCGGGACGGTGTGTGGCTTGTGTTCATGATGTGTGATTAGCGACGGCGGTTGGCGGGGGAACTTCAAAGAGTTTGCAATGGAGGGGCGCGAACTTGTTGGGAGGAGTTATCCGTTGGTCTTCAGCAAACCGGTGACGGCGGCCAGCGCCAGCGGCACGACGATCCAGCCAGACAGGCGCAGCACGAAATTTGCCATGGCCGCCGGGCGGAGTTGGACGCTTTTGTTCGACAGCGGCAGGCGGTAGGTCAACGGAGTAGTGGCCGCGATCCATTCCTCCTCCAGCGGGAACTCCACGGGCAGGAAGTAGCAGATGCTCAACGCCACGGCATCGAAACGGCTTAACCGGGCGGCAGAATGCGCGGTCCCGGAGGCCAGATCCCTGCGCCGCACAGCGCCGGGCAGTTGAAAGACCAGCGCCCCCAGCCAGATCAGCACGGCGGCGAAGACCAGCAGCCGGTAAGGGCGGACCCCGTAGTTGCCCAGCGCCCCGTAGAGGCTGCGGAAGAACCACTCGCCGTAGCGGTGCTCTTCCCAATTGCGAATGCGTTCCCGGATTTGGCCCTGAAGATAAACCACATCCGCCTCTTCGTCCCGCCCCACCTGGCGCAGGGACTTCTCCAGCCGGGTTAGCACCGGACGGTCGGCGCGGGTGAACGCCTCCAGCAAGGCATCCACATCGCCGCTGAACTCCTCGTAAGTGCTGCCTCGCAGCTCGATGGGCCCATCGCTCCACTTGGCCAGCGTCGTCAGCCGCAACGTGCGGAAAGTGGAATCCGTCAGGTCCAGCAGCGCTTGGAAACGAGCCGTGCTAAAGTCCGCGCCCTGCGGAAACGCCGCCCGGGTGATGCTCGCGCCCTTGCGGAACCGCACCTCCTCGAAAGCCATCGGCACGTCCCATTTCGTCGAATCAAAAGCGGCGTGGTCATGGAACGTGACCCCCGCCAACTGCACCCGCTCCGCCGCCTGCACATTGCGGAAATCGGCGCGGGCGCGGAATTCGGCGGCGTGGACCTGCCCGGTGGCCCCTGGCCGCCAGCTCAGGATGAGCCCGCGTTGCAGGTTCGCGCCACGGAACAACGCCTCGCCCTCAAACCGGGCCGCCGCCAGATCCAGTTGGCCGCCAATCCGCGTGGCGATGAAATCCGCCGTCTTTTTGAACTGCGTCGGCGAGTTTGTGCCAATCGGACCGAAGATCGCGTGCCGCTCGACGGCCATGGCGTTGAAGAGCGCATCCCCGCCAAAAACCACCCCCGCGAACTGCACGGGCCCCACCGCCTCCGCCGCCACGAAATCCAACGGGCCGGCAAACCGGGCCCCGGTAAAATTGAGCGTCTTGCCGGCCTTGATGGAGTTGAACTGCACCGTCAGTTCCGGGTGGAGAAAGGCGGCTCCGGTGAAGGTTGCCGCCGACCCGAACTGCGCGCGCACGAAATTGGCATCCCCGGAGAATTGGGCGCCATCGAAGGCCGTCTCCGCGGCAAACACGGCGGAGGAAAACGAGACGGGCCGGTTGGTGGCCGTGAACTTGACCTGCTCGAAAAACGCATCCAGCTCGAACCGCACACCGGTAAAAATCGTGGCGTCGGCAAAGACCGCTCCAGCCACCTGTTCACCCGTCAGCGCGCCAAACGACACTGTCCGCCCGAACCGGGCGTAGGTGAAGAGCGCCTCCGCCCCGAAGGCCGCACCGTTGAAAGCCGCCTCCCCGCCAAACTGCGCGTTGCGGAAATCCGCACTGCCGGCGAACTGCACGCCGGTAAACGACGTGCGACCGTTCAGCGTGCAATCCTGGAAACTGGCCGCCGGGGCTTCCTCGGTCCCCTGGAAGCGTGCGCCTTGAAAATCCGTCACCGCCTCGAACTGCGTCTGGGAAAACACGGCGCCGCCCGCAAACCTTGCCTGCCCGAAGCGCGCGTCCCCCTTGAACGCCCCGCCCGAGAACACCGCCGGCGCCGCCGCGTGCGCGAACTGCACGTTCGCGAAATCAGCCTCGGCGCCGAACACCATGCTGTCGAAGCTGCATGAACCGAGAAACCGGGCGGCGGGCCCCGGTCCGGACGGGGTTTCGGTCGCCCCGAAGCTGGTGTTGCCCAGGAACTGCACGGCCCGAAAAAATGTCCGGCCACGGAATTCCGCACCCCGGAAGCTGCTGGTGCGCTCGCAGCGCATCTCCGAAAAATCCACCTCCCCCTTCGCCTGGCTGAACCGCACTTGATCAAAGTTGACCGCGCCGAGAAACCGGGCGGTGTGGAATGACACCTTGCCGCTGAACGACGCCGCCGGCTGAGTCGCCGCAGCCTGGAAGCTGACCGCCTTGTGGAAAGTCATGCGGTCGAAGCGCGCCTCCGGCCCGAGGAAGGCCGCCCCACTGGCCATGACGACTTCCTCCGCAGTGGCATCCACAAAGCTCGTCCGGCCAGAGAAGGCCGTGCCCAGCAGCACCATGGCCCGGCGTGCCGTCGCGCGGGAAAAGTCCGCCGCCTTGGAAAACTGGCTGTCCGTGAAGTCAAACCCCCGCTCGAAGACCACAAACGAAAAGTCCGCCGGTGATTTGAACAGGCAGTTGTCGAGGCGGAACTGATTGGTCAGCGCCGCATGCCGAAGCTCGATTGGCTCCAGGATCACCGCTCGACTTAACTGGACAGCAACCCCTTTCCGCGCGGCATCCGCAATCCACGCCGCTGGCACCACCCGCTCCGACTCCGGCTGGCTGGCCGCGAAAACCACCGGTTCACCAGCCAGAAGTTTTCGCCGCAAATCGCTGGTGGCATCGGCAGCCCGGCCCAAGTCTGTCAGCAGGCACAGAATGACAATCATCACTGCCGCCAGCCCCAGCGGGCGGTGGGGGGCCAACGAAACAAGGGGCTGAGCCCAATGCGAGTTGAACAGGTGCTGCATCAATTGAACCGGGCGGATGATACAGGATGCGGGATCAGGCGCGAGTGCGAATCCGTCCAGACCGCTAAGGCGAAGTTTGACACTCCATGGCGGCATCCCTACGTTCGCGTGCAATCGTCCGACTTGCAGATGAGCCTCCCTGCCACCACCCCGTCTGCGGATTCTCCCGGCGTGGTTGTTTTTGTCGTGGATGATAATCCCTTGCTGGGAGAGATCACCCGCCAGCTCATTGCCTCCGCAGGCTATCAGACCAAGCTGTTCGACCAGGGTTTGCCGGCCCGTGAGGCAATGCTGGCCGCTCAATGTCCCCCAGTCGTCCTCGTGACCGACTTCGACATTGGCGACATCACCGGGCTGGATTTGATCGGCGAAGTGCGACCGCGGCTGCCCCACCTCAAGACGCTGCTCGTCAGTGGCACTGCACAGCCGGCCGTGCTGGCCAGTCATCCGGTTCAACCGGACCAGTTTCTCGCCAAACCCTTCCGGGCGGACGCGCTCATCGGCGCAGTGGACCGGCTGGCATCCGAAGCCCGCAACGCCGGCGTTTGACTGCCCACCGTCCCCCTCCTACGGTGCGTGCCGATGTTTGAACTCGTTGCGCCCTACTCGCCCGCCGGCGACCAGCCCCAGGCCATCGAGAAGCTGACGGCTGGGGTGCAGTCCGGAGCCAAGCATCAAGTCCTCCTCGGCGTCACCGGCTCCGGCAAGACCTACACCATCGCCAACGTCATCCAGCAGATTCAGCGGCCCACGCTCGTCATCTCGCACAACAAGACGCTCGCCGCCCAGCTCTACGCCGAGTTCAAGTCCTTCTTCCCCAAGAACGCCGTCGAATACTTCGTCAGCTACTTCGACTACTACCAGCCCGAGGCCTACATCCCGCGCAGCGACACGTTCATCGAGAAGGACTCCAGCCGGAACGACGAGATTGAGCGCCTCCGCCTCTCGACCATGAGTTCCCTCTTCGCGCGCCGCGACGTGATTGTGGTCGCGAGCGTCTCGTGCATTTACGGCATCGGCAGCAAGGAGGACTACGAGGCGATGGTCATCCCATTGCGCGTGGGCATGGCGTTTACCCGCGAGCAACTGCTCTCCCGCCTCGTGGACATCCAATACACGCGAAACGACATCGCCTTTGAGCGAGCGCAGTTCCGTGTGCGCGGCGACACGCTCGAACTCCGCCCCGGCTACACCGAGGACGGCCTGCGCATCGAGTTCTTCGGCGACGAAATTGACCGCATCACGCGCTTCGAGCCGCTCACGGGCGAAGTGCTGGAACAGCTTCAAGCCGTCGTCATCTATCCCGGCAAGCAGTTCGTCACCACGAACGAAAAGCTCAAGGCCGCCATCCTCACCATCCGCGAAGAACTCGGCGACCGTATCGCGTGGTTCGAGAAGCACGGCAAGCTCCTCGAAGCCCAGCGCATCAAGATGCGCACCGAATACGACCTCGAGATGCTGGAGGAAATGGGCGTCTGCTCCGGCATCGAGAATTACTCACGCCACATCGCGGCCCGCCCGCCCGGCTCGCGGCCCACGACGTTGCTTGACTTCATGCCCGAGGACTTCCTCCTCGTGATGGACGAGTCGCACGTGAGCGTGCCGCAGATTGGCGGGATGTATGCCGGCGACCGCTCGCGCAAAGAGGTCTTGGTCGAGCACGGCTTCCGCCTGCCTAGTGCGCTCGACAACCGCCCGCTGGACTGGCTCGAATTCCAGTCGCTCCAAAAGCAAACCATCTACGTCAGCGCCACGCCCGCACCCCGCGAGCTGGAGTGGGCGAAGGCGAGTGCGCGCGCCACGCGTCGTGCCGGCGATTTGCAATCGCCGTCGGGCGCGGTCGAAAACACGCCCGCCATCCAACCTGCGAACACCACGGACGGCGGTTGCAAACCGCCGGCACGGGACGACGGCATCGTCGAGCTCGTCGTCCGCCCGACGGGTCTCATTGACCCCACCATCACGCTCAAGCCGCTCAAGGGCCAGATTGACGACCTCATCGAGGAATGCCGCAAGCGCGTGGAGAAGAAGGAGCGCGTCCTCGTCACCACGCTTACCAAGCGCACTGCCGAGGAGCTCACCGACTACCTCCGCGACATCGGCATCAACGTCCGTTACCTCCACAGCGAGGTGGATGCGCTTGAGCGCGTCGAAATCATCCGCGGCCTGCGAAAGGGTCAGTTCGATGTCCTTGTCGGCATCAACCTCCTCCGCGAAGGTCTTGACCTGCCGGAGGTTTCCCTCGTCGCCATCCTCGACGCCGACAAGGAAGGCTTCCTCCGCAGCGAGACCAGTCTCATCCAGACCGCCGGCCGCGCTGCTCGCCATTTGCACGGCGAAGTCATCCTCTACGCCGACGTGAAGACGCAGAGCATCCAGCGCTTCCTCGCCGTCTGCGAATACCGGCGCAAGAAGCAACTCGCCTACAACGCCGCGCACGGCATCACCCCGCGCAGCGTCACGCGCGCGATGGAGGAAAGCCTGTCGTCGCAGAAGGAGGAGCGCGACGTCGCCACCGGGATGCTGAACGAAGCGGTGGGCGACTTCGACGTGACCGAGACCATCCGCGAGCTGGAAGGCCAGATGATTGAAGCCTCGAACAATCTTGAGTTCGAGAAAGCCGCGCTCTACCGCGACCAAATCAACGAGCTGAAACGCATGGCCGGCGGTGAAGCCCCGGCGCGCACCACGAGCTACGGCAAGAAGCCCGCGAAGTCCCGCAAGACCGGCAAGCCCACCTGGACGCCGCGCATCTGACAGGGCTTGCGAGGTCGCGCCAGCGTCTGGACTGCGGCGCCTTCAGCGCCGATTTCCCGTCCGGGAGTCAGTGGTGAACCCTACGCCCATCGCCGCGCCCAACCAAAAGCGGCGCTCAAGCCGCCGCAGTCCAGACGCTTCGCGACCCTGTTGCCCTTTGCGGTGGAATTCACTCCCCGCCCAAGGCACGCTCCGCCCGTGACCTCCACGGGCAAACAACTCCTCCGCTCGCTGGCCGTCCCGTCGCTCCTCATCGCCGCCTGCGTCTGCCTGTTCCTCAGCTCCTGTTCCACTGTCGAACGCACCGTTTCCGCGCCACCCGCTGTTGAGGGCGCGAGCTTCGTTGGCAACGCCGCCTGCGCCGACTGCCACACGAACTACACCCGCACCTTCGCTGCCAGCCCGCACGGGCGCTTCCACTCGGACAGCCCGCACTTGGCTGGGCAGACCGGCTGCGAGTCGTGCCACGGGCCGGGCAGCAAGCACGTCCAGACCGGCGGGCAGGGCAAAGACAAGTTCATCGTGAATCCACGCCAGTCGCCGCAGACCTGCTTCGCGTGCCATGTGCAGACGCACGCGGAATTCCGGCTGCCGCATCATCATCAAGTGATCGAAGGCCGGCTCCACTGTGGCCAGTGCCACGACGCGCATGGCTTCGACATTCACAAACCCAAGGGCGGCCTCGCGCTGTCGCGTCTGAACGAGACGTGCGCCAACTGCCACCGCGAGCAGGGCAAGACGCACGTTTTCGGCCACGAGGCGTTGCGCGAGGGTTGCGTGGCCTGCCACACGCCGCACGGCTCCTTCACGCAGAAGATGCTTCACCAACGGGACGCGAATCTCTGCATCAAGTGCCACGCGCAGGTGCAGACCACGCCGGGGGAAATCTACTTTGGCAACGAACGGCACACGGACTACCTCCGGCGCGGCACCTGCTGGTCCGCCGGCTGCCACACTGCGGTGCATGGCTCGAACATCGACCCGCGGCTGAGATACTGATGAAGCAGTTTTCAGTTTTCATTTTTCTGGTTGCCCTCGCTCTCAGCCTCGGTGCGTCTCGAGTGGTGGCAGCCGACTTGAGCAAACTTCCACCGCCGGTCGCCGCCCCGATTGACTTCGCCCGCGACATCCAGCCCATTCTCGAAACCGCTTGTCTCCGCTGCCACGGCGCGGTGAAGCCCAAGGGCGGTCTCCGCCTCGACACGCGGGACGCGGTGTTGCGTGGAGGCACTGGTGGTCCGGTCATTCTGCTTGGGCGGAGCGCGGAGAGCCGCTTGATTCACGCCGTCGCCCGACTCGACGCGGAGACGCAGATGCCGCCGCCGGGCAAGGGCGAACCGCTCACTGCCGAGCAGGTGGGCAAACTGCGCGCGTGGATTGACCAGGGCGGGCAGTGGGACGTGGTCGCGTTCAGCCGCGCGCCGAAGATTGAGTTCTCGGTCGCGCCGAGCATTCGGGCCGTCTCCGTCAGCGGCAACGAGGCGAAGTTCCGCGAACACACCGGGCTGCGTCCCGGCGTCGCGGGTGGCGCGGCGAATTTTGCTTATACCCAGCAACTGGACGCGGACACGCAGTTTTACCTGGCGGGCCGGGCCATGCTTCGCGAAGAAGACTACCAGGTGAAGCTCACGCTCGACCGGCGGGACGTTGGTTTTGTCCGGGCCGAGTTCGAGCAATGGCGACGGTATTACGACGACACCGGCGGTTATTTCGCGCCGTTCGCCACGCCGCGTTTCCGGCTGGGCCGCGAGCTGTTCATGGACGGTGGGCGCGCAGCCTTCGACGTGGGCTTGACGCTGCCTGACTGGCCGCGCGTGACACTGGGCTACGAGTATCAGTTTCGCGACGGCGCGCAATCCACCCTGCACTGGGGACCCTCGGCGCAGGGCACGGCGACGAACAACATCTATCCGGCGCTGCGTTTCGTGGATGAGCAGACGCATCTCCTCAAGCTCGATCTGGAGCATGACTGGCGCGGCACACGCATCGAGAACAGCGCGCGGGTGGAACTCTACAAC
>Ga0255188_1000028_pt1 | contig 65294 bp, 26 predicted proteins | sample Miss_Cont_RepB_8_FD_188427 | JGI IMG/M metagenome (GOLD analysis project Ga0255188, IMG submission 188427) | Freshwater microbial communities from Mississippi River, Louisiana, United States - Miss_Cont_RepB_8h | ecosystem: Environmental > Aquatic > Freshwater > River | place: USA: Louisiana... | reverse complement strand
GCGTTCAACCGCCGGATGCGGAAAACCGCACGTCCGGTGGTGTGGGAGGGTGCCGGGGCGCAATCCCCGGCACCCGACCCGATCGGCAACGGCATCGTTGGCTGAGAGCCTGTCTGAAGATTGGGCGGTCGCGTCGGCTCCCCGTAACCTTTCCGAGTGCTTCCGCCGTCTCCTTCCCCAACCCGCCGCGCAGTTCGCGTCTGGGTTGCTGAAATCATGTTGCACCGACCCTTCGCGCTGGCCTTCTGGAGTGGCAGACTTTTTTCCGCCGGTGCCTGCCTCCTTGCGGGCATCGTGATTGCCCTCGCCGCCGACAAGCCGGCCGAGAAGATTTCCCCCGACCAGCTCGCCTTCTTCGAAAAGAAGATTCGTCCGGTGCTCGTGGCCAAGTGCTACCAGTGCCATTCCGCCGACGCGGAGAAGGTCAAAGGCGGCCTGTTGCTCGACACGCGCGAGGGCATCCGCATGGGCGGCGCGACCGGTCATGCCGTCGAGCCCGGCGACCTCAAGGGCAGCCTGCTCATCGCGGCCATCCGCGGCGAGAAGAAGGACCAGCTCATGCCGCCCAAGGAGAAGCTTCCGCCCGAGGTCATCGCCGACTTCGAGAAGTGGGTGCTCATGGGCGCGCCCGACCCGCGCGACGGCAAAGCCAAACTCGCCAAGAAGCCCGACCTCGCCGAGGGCAGGAGCTTCTGGTCGTTCCAGCCCGTGAAGCCCGTCGCCGTGCCGCAGCCCAAGGACACCAAGTGGAGCGCGTCGGACATTGACCGCTTCATCCTCAAGAAGCTGGAGGAGAACAAACTCAAGCCCGTCGGCGACGCCGACCCGCACACGTTCATCCGCCGCCTTTACTTCGACCTCATCGGCCTGCCGCCGACGCCCGAACAGGTGCAGGCGTTTGTGAAGGACTGCGGTTCGCCCGCAGCTAATTCCGCATTTCGCATTTCGCATTCCGCATTGGACAAGGTCGTTGACCAACTCCTCGCCTCCCCGCACTTCGGCGAGCGCTGGGGCCGGCATTGGCTCGACGTGGCGCGTTACGCGGAGTCCAGCGGCAAGGAACGCAACTACGCGTTCCCCGAAGCATGGCGTTATCGCGACTACGTCATCGCCGCCTTCAACGCGGACAAGCCCTACGACCGCTTCCTCCGCGAGCAGATTGCCGGCGACCTGTTGCCGGCGAAGGACGCCGCGCAGCGCAACGAGCAACTCATCGCCACCGGCTTCCTCGCCCTCGGGCCCAAGGGGCTCAACGAACGCAACCGCGAGGCGTTCGTGATGGAAACCGTGGACGAGCAGATTGACGTGGCCACGCGCGCGGCGCTGGGCCTCACCGTGAGTTGCGCACGCTGCCACGACCACAAGTTCGACCCCGTCCCGCAACGCGACTACTACGCGCTGGCCGGCATCTTCAAGAGCACCGAGACGCACTTCGGCATCGGCGGTGGTGGCAATGGCAAGAACCGCCAGCCCTCGACTCATGTGCCGTTGGTGAAATCGTTTTCGCCCACGCCCGACGCAGCCGCCACCAGCCCGAACGCGACGGCGGAAAAGCCTTCGGCCAAGAAACTCACGGCTGAGATGGAGGCCAAGCTCAAGAAGTTCGCCGAGAAGAATTCCAAAGCCGCCCTGCGCCTCAAGTCCATGAGCGAGGCCGAGAAAATCGCGGCCTACGAGCGGTTCTTCGGCACTGGCGGCGGCGCCCCCGCAAAGCCCGCCAAAGCCGCGAAGCAGCAGGCCAAGTATCCGGCAACGCCCGCCGCGCCCAAAGCCATCGGCGAGCCGAACGGCCAATGGGCCATGGCCGTGCTCGACGGCAAGCCTGCGGACTGCCCCATCTACATCCGCGGCGAGCTGGAGGAAAAAGGCCCGGTCATCCCGCGCGGTTTTGTGACCGTGCTCGGCGCGACAGAGCCGGCGAAGATTGCGCCTGGCCAGAGCGGCCGCCTCGAACTCGCGGACTGGCTCACGGCGCGCGAGAACCCGCTCCCCGCCCGCGTGATGGCCAACCGCGTCTGGCAGCATCTGTTCGGCGAGGGCATCGTCAGCACGCCGGACAACTTCGGCGCGACCGGCGAGCGCCCGACCCATCCGGAGTTGCTCGACTACCTGGCGAACCGTTTTGTGGCGAACGGCTGGTCGGTGAAGCAGCTTGTCCGCGAGATTGTCCTGACCCGCACCTATCAACTCAGCAGTGCTTCGGACGCGAAGAACTTCGCCGCCGACCCGGACAACAACTACCTCTGGCGTGCCAACCAGCGACGGCTCGACGCTGAGTCCATCCGCGATGGCATCCTCGCTGTCAGCGGCCAGCTCGACCTCAAGGCCCCCAACGGCTCGCCCGTGAGCTCACTCGCCGACACCGACCTTGGCCGCAACGCGCGTTCTGCCATCAAAGCTGACGCCCGCCACCGCAGCGTTTATCTGCCCATCGTGCGCGACATGCTGCCGGAGGCGCTGGACCTCTTCGACTTCGCCGAGCCGAGCCTCGTGGTCGCTGCCCGCGAGGTCACCACCGTGCCGTCACAGGCGCTCTACATGTTGAACAGCCCGTTCATCCGCGAGAACGCCGCCGCGTTCGCCAAGCGCTTCCAAGGCACCAGTGCCGACCCGAAGAAGCGCATTACGGCCGCCTACCTCACTGCGTTCTCGCGTCCGCCGACCCCCGCCGAAATCGCGCGCGCGGAAAGCTATTTGACGACCCAGGCCGCCGAGCGCGGCGGATCGTCGGATGGCGCGCTGATCACTTTCTGCCAGGCCCTGTTTGCTTCCGCAGAATTCCGTTACGTCAAGTAAGCCTATGAATACGAACCGCCCCTTCGACTGCCGCAACCTCCAGCCGCTCGCGCTCACGCGTCGCGACATGCTCAAGAGCGTCTCCGCAGGCTTCGGTTATCTGGCTTTCGCCGGCTTGAGCGCGCAGGCCGCTGGCACGTATCAAAGCCCCTCGCTGCCAAAAGCCCCGCATTTTCCGGCGCGGGCCAAGCGCATCATCTTCCTCGCCATGCAGGGCGGGCCATCGCACCTCGACACCTTCGACTACAAGCCCAAGCTCGCCACCGATGCCGGCAAGGCGGGCGACAAAGGCCGGCTCGTCGCGCCCGTCGCCGAGTTCAAGCAGCGCGGCCAGAGCGGCCTGTGGATTTCCGACGCCTTCCCGCAAGTTGCCCAGCACGCGGACGAGTTGTGCCTGCTGCGCGGCATGCACACGGACATCCCGAACCATCCGCAGGCCTTCGTGCAGCTCCACACCGGCAGCGCGCGCTTCGTGCGCCCCTCGCTCGGCGCATGGACGCTCTACGGTCTCGGCACCGAAAACCAGAACTTGCCCGGCTACCTCACCATTGCCGCGCCCATCGCCCTCGGCGGCGCGCAGAACTACGGCAGCGCTTTTCTCCCCGCGTCGTATCAGGGCACCCGCATGGACGCCCCGGCCGGCGCCGGTCCCGTGGACAAGAAGGCCCGCAAGAACGACACCGGCACGAATCAGGGCATCGGCAACATCCGCGCGAACCTTTCTGCGGACTCCCAGCGTGCGCAGCTCGACCTCGTGCAGTCCATGAACCGCGACTTGCTTGCCACGACCGGCGCGAACCCGGAAGTCGAGGGCATCATCGAGTCCTACGAACTGGCGTTCCGCATGCAGAGCGAAGTGCCCAAGGTCATGGACATGAGCAAGGAATCCGCCGCCACGCTCAAGGCTTACGGAGTGGGGCAGGGGAACACGGACAACTTCGGCAAGCAGTGCCTCATGGCGCGCCGGTTGGCCGAGGCGGGCGTGCGCTTCATCGAGGTCTGCCATCAGGGCTGGGACCACCACAGTGGTCTGAAGAGTCGCATCGCGGGCAGTTGCTCGGCCGTGGACCAGCCCATCGCCGCGCTGCTCGCCGACCTCAAGCAGCGCGACATGCTCAAGGACACGCTCGTCATCTGGGGCGGTGAGTTCGGCCGCACGCCGGGCAACGGCAGCGCGGACGGACGCGGCCACAACGCGAAGGGCTACTCCATGTGGCTCGCGGGCGGCGGCGTGAAGCCCGGCTTCTCCTACGGCTCCACCGACGAGCACGGGGCCAAAGCCGTCGGGGACAAGATGCATGTCCACGACTTGCACGCGACCGTGCTGCATCTCCTCGGCCTCGATCACGAGAAGCTCACCTACCGCTACGCCGGCCGCGACTTCCGCCTCACGGATGTCTATGGCCAGGTGCCGAAGGCGATTCTCGTCTAGCCACGCCGGCGGACGAGGGTGGACGAGCCGTTCACGGGATTGGCTGACACTTGCGGGGAAAAATCATGCTTGCCCGTCCGAAGAGGCTGGCCGGAGGATGAGCGTCAGTCAGCGCGTCACCGGTTCCCGCAGCGGATTGCTGCGGGTTCGTCTCGTGGCTGCTCAAACAAATTAACCGCGCCTTCTCCATGACCACCTTGAACCGCCGCCGTTTCGCCCAGCTCGCCGCTGGCGCGTTGCTCACCCCGTCGCTCGTCCGTGCCGCCGCGCCGGGCAAGCCCAACTCCAAGGTCGGCGGCGTCCACATCGGCATCAACGCCCCCTACAGCTTCGGCAACGCTGCGATGTCCGCCGAGGACATCCTCAAGACCTGCGCGCAGCTCGGCCTGAGCGCCGTGGAGCTGCGCACCCAGCCCATCGAGGCTCACCTCGGCGCGCCCGCCGGCCTCACCAGTCCCAAGGCCAAGGTGCTCCCCGCCGGAGCCGCCGAGGACCACGCCAAGAAGCTCGCCGCGTGGCGCGAGGGCGTGGACATGGCCAAGGTCCGCGCCTTCCGCAAGCTCTACGAGGACGGCGGCGTCTTCATCGAGGTCATCAAGGTGGACAGCATCTTCAAGATGGGCGAGCGCGAGCTGGACTACGCCTTCACCCTCGCCAAGGCCCTCGGCGCGCGCGGCATCTCCACGGAGATTTCCAAGAGCGACGACGATCACAAGCGCGTCGGCAAGTTTGCGGACAAGCACAAGATTCACCTCGCCCTGCACGGCCATGCCAGCACGGGGCCGGCGCATTGGGAAAAAGCCTTCTCGTTCGGCGAATACGTCGGAGCCAACGTGGACCTCGGGCACTTCGTCGCCGGCGACCACGGCTCGCCCGTCGAGTTCATCAAGAAGCATCACAAGCGCATCACGCACGTCCACGTGAAGGACCGCAAGAAAGGCAACGGCCCGAACACGCCCTTCGGCGAGGCCGACACCCCGATTGGCGAAGTGCTGCGGCTCATCCGCGACAACCAGTGGCCCATCCAGGCGACCATCGAGTTCGAATACAAGGTGCCCGCCGACTCGGATCGCATGAAGGAACTGGCCAAGGCCATCAAGTTCTGCCGCGAGGCCCTGAGCTGAGGCGGAAGCGAAGCCGGTCGCGCCGAGGCCGCGAAGCAGGCGAAGGCGAGCGCCCGCATTTCATTTCCGCCCGGAGCGCGGGTGTGTGCGGAGCGCCACCCGCAGCAAGCCGCATAGTCCGCACGCGCTGCGGTTGGTCTCCGACAGCCTACAACCTCGGCGTCGGCGGCTTGATGGGCGGTTGGAAGGAGAGGACGCCCTTTGCCTGCGTCTTGCGCTTGAAGACCTTGTCAGAGCAGCAGACGTAGAGTTCGTCGAGGTTCGCGCCGCCGAAGACGACGTTGGCAATCCACTTGGGCTGCGGCTTGGCGATGATGCCGTTCACGCGGCCCGCCTGGTCGCAGAACTGAATGCCGGCGTGCGTTGTGACGTAGAGGCGGCCCTGCGTGTCGGTGGTCATGCCGTCCGCGCCGCTCTCGGTGCGGCCGTCGGGAATGCGGAGGTGGTGGTAGGCCTGCTTGGCGGCGAGGGTGCCGTCGGCGTTGATGTGATAGGACCAGACGAACTGGCCGCGCATATCGGCGACGAGCAGAAGGCTCTGGTCGGGCGTTAGGCGCACGCCGTTCGGGAATGCGAGGCCCGGCCCTTTGTCCACTACGCTTTTCGCGCCGCCGGGCTTGATGAGCCAGACCTGCTTGTTCGGCGGGTCGGTGACGTAGAGGTTGCCGTTGGTGCCCACGCAGAGGTCGTTGGACTCGATGCCCTCGGCGATGACGCTGACCTTGCCGGTCATGTCGTAGGCGGTGATTTGCTTTTTCCCATTCGCGCAGGCGTAGAGCCGGCCGTCGGGGCCGAACGCGAGGCCATTGGCTTTGCCGGTGTCCTCGGCGAAGACGGTGACTTTGCCGTCGAGGCCGACCTTGTGGATGCGGCTGTTGGGGATGTCGGTGAAGAAGACTTCGCCCTTGGCGTTCGCAGCGGGGCCTTCGGTGAAGCCGTGGCCTTCGCTCACGAGCTGCCATTCCTCGCCCGCGACGAGCACGCTCATGACGGGGGCCTTGGAGCCGACGCCCTTGGTGACGGGCTTGGGCCAGTCCTTCCACAGCCAGCGCATGGCGTCGGGGAAGATGGCGGTGCCGTGCTTGCCGTTGTGGCCGCCGTCGCCCCAAGCGTGGTTGACCTCGTAGCCGGCGAACTCCAGCGCGGAGAGCATTTCCTGATTGGCGAGAAACCAGTTGCCGCCGACGCCGTTGGCGTCGTTGCTGCCGTCCTGAAGGAAGATGCGCAGCGGCTTCGGCTCGGCTTTACGAATCATCGAGGGGTAATCATTTCCGCCACGCTGGTCCACGAACGTGCCCACGGTGCTGAAGACACGGCTGAAGGCGTCGGGCCGCTCCCACGCGGCGGTGAAGGCGGCAATCGCGCCGCTGCTGGAGCCGGAGATGGCGCGGTCGTTGCCGCTCTTGCTCAGGCGAATGGGGCGGCCGTCCGAGGCGGTGCGCTTTTCCACATCGGGGAGCAGTTCCTCAATGATGAAGCGCGCGTAGTTGTCGCCGAGGCCGTCGTATTCGTAGCTGCGGTTGAAGCGGTCGAGGGCGTTGGAGGTCGCGGCCTTCACGCGGCCGTGCATGACGAAGACGCCGATGATGACGGGGAGTTCCTTCCGGTGGATGAGGTTGTCGAAGACGACGGGCGCGAGGTATTGCACGCCGTCCTGGTTGACGTGGACGCACGCGGGCTTGGCGGGGTCGTATTGCTTGGGCACGTAAACCCAGTAGTCGCGGTAGGTGCCGGGGAAGATCTTGCTGTTCTCGAAGCTGAACTTGAGCACCTCGCCCTCGGGCACGCCGGGCTGCTTCTTGGAGTCGGGGCCAGGGACGTAGTCATCGGCGGCGTGGGTGTAACAGCAGAGAGAGGCGAAGGCAAAGAGGAGCAACAGGGTGTGTTTCATAGCGTGCGGGGAGGATGTCGAGGAGCCGAGGGAAGGCAAACAGCAAAGAATGCCGCGAGATGGTTTGTTCGCCCCGGGTTGGCTGCGAGAGCCTTTGCAGTCCAACGCTGCGCGGCGACACGCAGACCCAGCGCTGGCAGGTGTTGGCCGCGTATGGGGTTTGCTTCAAGGTTGCAAGCACGCTGAACGCTCCCTATAGACTGGACGGATATTTCATCTGATGTGCTGCTCCATCACCCAGTCTTTGCGCTTCCTTCTCGTCCTGCTCTCTTTTGCAGTTGTGACCGCCTGCTATGGAGACGAAGCAATCGTTTACCAGCGGACCTACACGAACGGAACACTTACCATCCGACGTGCACCGGTTCCACGGGCGGAGATGCAAGAGGTTGAAAGGCGAATGAAGGCAAATCCTCCGAAGAAAGGAATCGCTGTCCCAAACGATACGATGCTCCGGATGGATTGGAGGCATGCCTCGGATGAGGCTGTGTTGCTCTGGAAGAAAGGCTTCGTCATCAAGAACCGACCTGCATATCTCAAGAACATGGATCCTCGGATCAGCGATGATCTTCCGGTAATCACAGCAGCGTTTTTTTCCGAGCAAAGGATCGCAGTTGTGATTTATCAACTGTTTGGAGAGATCCTTGGCGAGGTCATCCATCTTGGCACCCAGCCAAATCAAGATCTCAATGAGCAGTATTTGAAGTCGATAATTGTGTCACCAACGGGGGCGAGGGTTCTCAGCGCTGACGTGAGACTTTCGGTCGGCCAGCTTGGGGTCGTTGCCACTCTCCATGACGATGGTGGGCGCGAATTCCTCGTGCGCCACACGCCTGACGGGTGGAAAAAGGTGTCGGTGCCAGAGAGCAAATAGCATCCATGTCGCATGCAATTCGCCTCGCTGCTGGTTGCTAGGCAAACACGATCTCCGTGGTCGCCGCGCTGTCGTCCCAGCCGCGCGTGGGCTCCGGAGTGACGGAGCTGATGTCCTTGATGGAGAGCTGGCGGCCGAGGGTCTTGGGTGTGCGGACTTCGACCTTCGCCGGGTTGCAGGTTTGCTGGGAGACCTTTTGGTGCGGCGCGGGTTTATAGCGCACGTAGAGCACTTTCGGCGTGTCCGCCAGGAACATGAGGATGCGGGACTTCTCGGGGATGCAGTTGTAGGTCTTGTTCAGGATGGTGCCCCCGAAGGTGAAGCGCTTGAGGTAGCTCGCATTGCGGTCCGTGTAGGCGCAGGTGAAGACGCGGTCTCGCTCGGGGAAGCCGCAGAAGATCAGCTCCGGTCCGATGAAGAGCTTCTCGGGCAGCTCGACGACCTTGTAGGTGCCGTCCTTGAACACGAGCAGCAGCTTGTCGAACTTGGTGCACTCCAGCTTGAACTCATCGCCGTTGACCTTGTAGCCGAGGTAGCCGCTCTCGCGGTCGTAGGCGACTTTGAAGGCCTTGAAGGCGACGGCCTTGGCGTCCAGTTCCTCGTGGCGGCTGCTCTTGCTGGTGAGGCGCGGATACTGCGGGCCGTATTTCGCGAGCAGCCCTTCGAGGTGCGCGATGGTGTAGGCCTTCACGTTCTTCAGGTGCTTCTTCACCTCGGCCAGCTCGGCCTTGAGCTTGTCCATCTCCTCGCGGTGCTTGTTGATGTCGAAGAGCGAGATGCGGCGGATGCGGACCTGTAGAAGGCGCTCGATGTCCGCGTCGGCGAGCGCGCGGGTCAGCTCGGCGGCGAAGGGCTTGAAGCCGTCCACCACGGCGGTGTGGACGGCCTCGTTGGTCTTGCACTGCTCGATCTTCTTGTAGATGCGCTCCTCGATGAAGATGCGCTCCAGCGTGCGGAAGTAGAGGTCTTCCTCCAGCTTGCTCTGGCGCAGCTCGAGCTCGCGCTTGAGCAGAGCGACGAGCTGCTCGGTGTTCGCGCGCAGCACCTCGCTCACGGTGAGTTCGACCGGCCGGTTGTCGCGGATGACGATTATGCGGCTGGTCAGGCTGACCTCGCAGTCGGTGAAGGCGTAGAGCGCGTTGACAAGCTTCTCGGCTTCCACGCCGGCCGGTGCGCGGACCTCGATCTCCACGTCCTCGCTGGTGAAGTCGTTGATGGACTTGACCTTGATCTTGCCCTTGCGCGCCGCGTCCTCGATGGAGGCGGTGAGCGACTCGGTGGTGACGCCGGGCGGCAGCTCCTTGATGACGACGGTGGACTCGTCCTTGACCTTGATTTTGGCGCGCACGGTCACGGAGCCTTTCCCGTCCTGATAATCCCGCGCGTCCATCAGGCCACCAGTGGGGAAGTCCGGCAGGCACTTGAACGGCTGGTTCTTCAGAATCGCAATCTGTGCCTCCAGCAGCTCGGGGAAGTTGTGCGGCAGCAGCCGCGCGGAAAGGCCGACCGCGATGCCCTCGGTGCCGAGCATCAGCGCCAGCGGCAACCGGCTGGGCAGCGTGACGGGCTCCTTGTTGCGCCCGTCGTAGCTGGGCACAAACTCGGTGAGCTCGTCGTTGAAGAGCTCTTCCCGCGCGAGCGGCGTGAGCCGGCACTCGATGTAACGCGGCGCGGCCGCAGGGTCGCCGGTGTGGATGTTGCCGAAGTTGCCCTGGCCCTCGATGAGGTAGCGCTTGTTCGTGAGCACCACGAGGGCGTCGCCGATGGAGGCGTCGCCGTGCGGGTGATACTGCATCGCATGGCCGACGACGTTGGCCACCTTGATGAACCGTCCGTCGTCCTTCTCGCGCAGCGCCCAGAGGATGCGCCGGTGCACGGGTTTCAAACCATCCGACAGATGCGGGATGGCGCGGTCGCGGATGACGTAGGACGCGTATTCGAGGAAGCCCTTGTCCACGCGGCGGTGGAAGGGGCCTTCGATCTTCGCGGGGTCGAAAGTGTGCTGGGTGGCGACGGGTGCCTCCTCGACGACGATGTGCGCGGAACTGGCGCTGCCCTCCGGCTGGGGAGTGCTGGCCGCAGCGCCCGTGGCAGGCGGGGTCTTCCCGTTTTCGATGGGCAATTCAGGCTGGCTGGTCTCGGCAGGCTTCTTCGATGAACTCATGAGCGCGGCGGATTAAGCCAAAAGGCATGGGCGGGAGCAAGGCCCCGCGAGATAATCACGGTGGAATGCTCAGGGCCAAGGTGCGCGCAGTGGCCGGCGGCCGATGATTTGCACCAGCATGTTTCTCCGAGCCGTTGGCTGCCGCATGGGGCAGGTGGAATCAGCCGAAAGTTCCCCCGCTTTGGGGTGCGCCTCCAAGTGTGCCAAAGCAGGGCGGCGGGCGACTTCCCGTGCGGGGGCGGCGGGCCCGTCGGGGAGGATTGCTCAAGGGATTCGTCGTCGGAAATTTTCAGTCTTGTATTTTAGTCACTCGGTTTGAATGCGCTCGAAACTGAGGCCGTCGGACACGGAGCCTTCGCCCCGTCGTGATCGCCAGGCTAGTCGCTGGGTTGACCCCCTTCTGCTTTGGCAGGTGCGTGCAGGCCAAACTAAATCGTGCATCATATGTCTGCCGTCACTCGCAACCTGCTCTTCCTGTTGTGTTCGACCACGATCGCTTCGGCCGAGGTCAACTTTCGTGAGCAGGTCCAGACCGTGCTGGAAAATGCCTGCGTTCGCTGCCATGGGGCGGAAAAGGCCAAGGGCGGGCTCCGGCTCGACACGAAGGAAGGTTTTCTCAAGGGCGGAACCAGCGGTCCGGCCGTCGTGTCCGGCCCGGTCGAGAAAAGCGAGTTGATCCGCCGCATCCTCCTCCCGCGCGGGCACGATGATTTGATGCCGCAGGAGGCTGAACCGCTTTCGGGTCCATATCGCAACTGGCTGAAAGACTGGGTCCGCGAAGGTGCCAAGTGGCCTGATGGCGTGGTGCTCAAGCCGCGCAAGAAGGAAGTTCCCGGCCTCGCCGAGCGGCACTTGATTCCCGAAAAGGCTCCGGCCTCCCTCCACGAGGCGGCGGCCATTGCCAATCGCATCCTGAAGGCCGAGAACGAGGCCGTCAAAGGAGCCGCGCCGCAGCTCGCGCCCATGATTGATGACCTCGCCTTCCTGCGCCGTGCGACGGTGGACTTGATCGGACGCATTCCCACGAGTGAGGAGATCACTCAGTATGAGCGCAATTCGGCTGGGGAACGGCGGGAGAAGCTGGTGGACAGCCTCTTGGCGCACCCGCGCTTCACCGAACGATGGACCGTCTTCTTCGCGGACATGCTGCGGATCCGTTCCGGGGCCGAGGGCGGCCCGCAGTTGCTGGCCTACGTGAACCGCAGCATTGCCGAGCGCAAGCCCTACGACCAGATGGTGCGCGAGCTCATCTCGATCAACGGCCGGCCTGACTTGGCCCCCACCGCAGGTTTCATTCTGGGCGATGCCGCCAATCCCATGGCACTGGCCGGGGCGACCGCACAGGTGTTCATGGGCGTGCGCATCTCCTGCGCCGAGTGCCATGACCATCCCTTCGATGACTGGAAGCAGAAGGAGTTTTACGACCTCGCCGCCTACTTCGGCCAGACCAAGCGCGTGGAGAGTGGCAAGCGCATCAAGGTTTACTACACCACCGAGGGCAAGGACAACGCCGTCCAATGGCCGCCGGAGCGCGAGAAGCCGACCAAACGCGAAGGCGTCAGCCCCAAGTTCCCCTTCGAGATGGTCAGCTACACGACCAAGCCCCACTACATCGCCCGGCTCGAAGAACTCCGGAAGCCGACGCCCGCCACGCAGGCGAGCGCGGCAGCGGCGAAGCGGGCGCTGGACGAGCTGCTGGAGTCAGCCACGCCCAAGCAGGCGTTGAAGGAAGCCGCGATTGGTGGCGACGTGCTGGCGGAAGCCGTTGCGGCGGCTCGCAGTCGTGACACGGGCGAGAGCATCTACGCCCAAAGCAAGTCGCGCGAGGAACTGGGCAAGCTCATCACTGACCCGCGCAATCCTTACTTCAGTCGCGCCTTCGTCAACCGGGTCTGGGCCGAGTTGGTGGGACGCGGTTTCGTCGAGCCGCTCGACAACTTCTCCCCCTACAACGAAATCCGGCATCCGCAGACCCTGCAGTTCCTCGCCCAGGAATTTCTGGCGGGCGGCTTTGACCTCCGGTCGCTGGTGAAGACCGTCATGCTCACTGAGGCCTACCAGCGCGACCACTTGCCCGTGGGAGCCTCGCCGGCGCAAGTCGCGCGGGCGGAGGAATCCTTCACCGCCACCCGCTCCCGCCGGATGTTGAGCGAAGTGCTGTTCGACAGCGTCGCCACGGCCGGGCATCTCCTCACCTTCAAGTGGCCGGAGGGGGCCAATCTCCGCGAGGTCACCCGGCAAATCCGCGTGCCCCTGGCCCCGCCCACGATGGTGGCCGAGGCGGACCCGAAAATGAAGGAAGACGGTCAGCCGGCCATGATGGCCAACCAGCCGGCCAAGGCTCCTGCGCCGTATGATTTGGAACGCGGCGCGAGCTTGGATTTTGAATCGCTGCTCAAGCAGGACGGCAAAGCCATCGCCAACATGAACAAGCTGATGGATGGCGGCGACGGCCGCGTTTCTGCCGCCGACTTGCTGGCCGAGTCCAAGAAGGACTTGACCATGTTGAAGATGAAGGAAGATCAGGCGATGGAAGCCGAACGCCAGGCCCGCATCCGCCTCCTCCAGTCCGGTCTCGCCGAGCGCTTCCGTCTCGAAACCATCAAGGAAACCTTGGACGACAACCCGAAGTTTGCCAGCACCCTCCGCATGGCCACGCCAGCTCCGCCCTCGCACTTCCTGCGCGTGTTTGGCCAGCCGGCACGGGACAACCTCGGCGAGTTCCGTGACGAGTCCCCGTCGCTTCGCCAGCAGTTGATGATGCTCAACGGCAAGGCCACGCATGAGGCCTCCCGCGTCGGTCCATTGGAGCCCGTTTACAAGTTGATTGCCGGCCCCAACGCCAAGCCCGACCAGGCGGTGGAACTGGCTTACTTGGAAATCCTTACCCGCCGCCCCACTGCCACTGAACTGGCCGAGGCGCGCGAGGTGATCGCCGCCGGTAAGACGCCGGTGGAAGGTCTGGCTGATTTGCGTTGGGCCTTGCTCAACTGCCACGAATTCCGTTATCTCCCCTGAACAACAACCCAATCAAAATCCATGAGCGCCTGCACTGATTACCTCACCTCCCGCCGCCGGTTCCTTGGCCAGTTCGCTGGCACGGCCGCGCTGCTCGGCATGCCCATCAACCGCCTCCTTGGCGCGATTGGCTCCGCACACGCGCCCAAGGCCGAGTCCGTCATCCTCTTCTGGAACGGTGGCGGCATGAGCCACATCGACACGTGGGATCCCAAGCCCGGCCGCCCGACGGCCGGTGAGTTTGAGCCCATCAAGACCAGTGCCGACGGCATCCAAATCAGCGAGGTCTTCCCGCAGATGGCCAAGCAAATGCATCATGTGGCGCTCATCCGCTCCATCGCCGGCACCAACGGCGACCACGGCCGCGCTACCTACGAGTTGCAGACCAGCTTCCCGCAGAACCCCGCGCTCGTTCACCCAGGCCTCGGCTCGTTCATCGTCAACGAGAGCAATCGCAGCAGCGATCTGCCCTCCTACATCAGCATCGGCGGCATGGCTCCGCGCGCCGGTTACTTGGGCCAGCGTTGCGAGGCCTACTACATCGGCCTGCCGGGCGAGCGTGACCCCTATCTGGCCTTCCCGGACGGCATTAATCACTTTCAGGGCGAGCGCCGGATGGACATCTTGGCGCGCATGAACCAGCGCACCTCCGGTCGTCTGGCCGCGAATGACCTGAAGGAATCCGAAGTCGCGCTCAAGGAAGCGGTGAAGCTCATGAAGAGCCCGGCGCTCTCCGCGTTCGATCTCGACAAGGAAGACCCCAAGACGCTCGAACGCTACGGTCTGACCGAGTTTGGCCGCGGCGCGCTGCTCGCCCGCAAGCTGGTCGAGACGGGCGTCCGCTTCGTGCAGGTCAACCGGGGCGGCTTCGACAACCACATGGACATCTTCCCCGCCATGCGCAACCACGGCTCCGTCATGGACCCCGCGCTGGCCTCGCTGATCGAAGACTTGGCCGCTTCTGGCCGCTTGGAGAAGACGCTCGTCCTCATGTTGAGCGAGTTCGGTCGCACGCCGGTCATCAACAAGGACGCCGGTCGCGACCACCATGCGCGGGTCTTCAGTTGCTTCATGGCCGGTGGCGGCGTGAAGGGTGGCCAGGTCATCGGCTCCTCGGACAAGGACGGCATGGAACCCGCCAACCGGCCGGTTCAAGTGCCTGACCTCCATGCCAGCGTCTGCTACGCGCTGGGCATCGACCACAAGAAGGATCTCACCACCGCGACGGGCCGTCCGATGAAGCTGGTGAAAGAAGGTTCCAAGCCGGTGCAGGAACTCTTCGGCTGAGTTTTAGTCGGCATCCGACCGAATCATTTGGCAGGCGCGGCAGTCCGCGCCTGTCTCTTTTTTACGAGGCGAATCCGCCGGCCTGTTCCTGCCGTCCAACTCCGCCATGCGCCATATTGCCCTTTGCCTGTGTGCCTGTCTGCTGTTCGCACCTTCGTTGGTGCGGGGCGCGTTTGACGGCCCCGGCTCGCTCTCGCCGCTGGATGGCCACGGGCTGGTGGTGGTGCGTCCCACAGACTTCACGCCGGCTGCGGGCAAGGCTCCTATGCCGGTCAAAGCAAAGGAGACGACGTTCCCCGGCGGGGCGCTGCCATTGACGAGCCCCCTGACTGCCGCAGTGAACGTCCGGTCTCCCGGCCGCTACACGCTCTGGGTGCGGTTCGGCATCGCGGCGGGTGGCCGGCCACCGGTGAAGACCTCGCTGAATCGCGACACCAAGGCGCTGCTCACCGCCAACATCGGCCAAGGTCTCGGCGCAGCGGGGCAGGGCGGTCCGGCTGGATCCGAGGCGTATCGCGCGCTCGCGGCCAAGGGCGGCGTGTTCAAGGACGTGGCGGTGCTGCCGGACGCCAAATCCGCCACGGCGAAAGGCCGCGATACCGACGATCTCGACAAGGAACTACGCGAGCTGTCCCGCGAAATCGCGGGCGGCAAAGGCGCAGAGGAATGGGCCACGGCCGACCGCCTCGAAGAATTTGCGAAGGCCCGCCCCTACTACTGGTGGAAGGCCGGCACCGCCGAACTCACGCCCGGCGTGCATCAACTGCGTATCGAGCCGCCCGCTGGACTGCCCGCCGATGAAGTGCTGCTCGACGCCGCGTTCCTCACCACCAACGACAAGCTGCTTTACCCCTTCCACGGCGACCTCAACGCCCCGCGCGCCAGCTACGTCCGCTTTCGTCTCGATGCGCTGCCCAAGGCCGGCGTGCTCATCGCCGCGAGCTTCCGCGTCCACTACGACCCCTTCGCCTCGGGGCGCGGCAACCTGAACCCCGACCGCCTCAGCGCGCTCAAGGCCGAGCCACATACCAAGCCCGGTTTCACGCGTTGGTATCGCTTGCAGGACATCGAGCGCTCGCCGGCCTTCGGAGCCACGGAGGCGCATCTGCAACTCAGCGTCACGCCCGCCGGCAAGGCTGAGGTGAAACCCGCCGGGGCCTCGCAGTTCGCCGTCTTTCCCCATCAGGACTTCGTGCTGCGCGAAATCGGCTGGGACGAGCCGGAGGCTTTCACCATCTCGATGGCGATGGATTTTGAGACGCACCTGCACAAGCTCCGCACCATCCGCGACCACGCGCGCGAGCACTACGAGTTCGCCCTGCGCGCGACCGGTGAGCGCCTCTACCCGCTCACGCGCGGCGACCTTTACTTCGCCAACGGCTGGGGCTCCGCCACCGGAGATTGCGCGGACTACATGAACAAGACCCTGCGCCTGCTGGGCATGAACTGCGTGGGCGCCGCCGCCGAGCCGGTGAAGTATCGCGAGCTCTACGGCTGGTCGAGCCAGGCCGGGCACTACTGGCCGCCGGTCTTTCTGCCCTTCGACGAGGCGGACGCGCGCCGCCAATACGAGGCGCACTACCGCAACTTCTTCACGGCGCAGAAGGAGCTTTACGCTGGCACCGCCGTCTTCCAAATCGCCGACGAGCCGGGCGAAATCTCGCGCGGCGAAATGTGCGCGCCGCTCTGGCGCTTCGGCCGCGACGAGCGCGGCGAGAAGTGGGAGGATGCCGTGGGTGGCAGCGACCTGCACACGCGCCGCAGCGATTACCACGACTGCGTGCTGGAGGGCAAAGTGGAGCAGCAGGGCCGCTGGTTCGGCTTTCGCGTGGGTCTGGACGACGCAGCCAACCCCCGGCGCTTTGCCTTCTGGCACCTCGGCGCGGTGAGCGTGAACCGCGAGATGAACCTCTCGATTGGCCGCAGCGACAAAGGCGTCGCCACGCACTCGGAGATGGCCCGGCAGGGCGCGGCGGTGTCGCCGTCGGGCACGCCGTTCAAGATCATTTACCACGGCACGTCGGCCGCGCTTTACCTCAACGGCAAGATGATTCAACAGCAGGACGGCCTCGCGCCGCGCGGCGGGTTTGGCTTCACCGGCCCGCCGAAGACCATTCGCGAGCTGCGCATCCGCCCGTTGCAGAAATCGGAGTTCCTCGCCGCGCCGGACGCAGCCGCGCAGCAGAAGAGCGAACTGGCCGACCTTGGCCTCGACGACACGGGCGGCAAGGCCGGCGTGGCGAAGGCGAAGGGGCTGGAGCAGTTCGTCACCGAGGACTGGTTGCCCGCCGGCGGCATGGCGCAGGCGCACGTGGCGTTCCGCAAATGGGCTGCCGCGCAGGGCGTGCAGCCGTCCCTCTTCGGCGCGAAGTCGTGGGAGGAAGTCCGGCCGCTCACCGTGGCGGGCCTCGTCCGCACGCCCGAGGACGCACGGCTTTTCTACTGGAGCCGCAAGTTCAGCGGCTGGGTCACGGCGCGGATGTTCAACCTCTCCGCCGAGGCCATCCATCAGTTCGCGCCGAACCCGCAGATGCGCGGTTTTGTCGCGCTCAGCGGCCACTCGCTCTACTTCCCGAGCGAGCAGCCGCTCGACACTTTTCAGCTCGCTGCCGGCCCCGCGATGACGCCCGGCATCAGCGACTGGATGTCGTTGGGCAGTTGGTTTTGGGACAGCCACCAAGCCGTCGCCTTCAGCATCGCGCCGTATAACGCCGGCGCGCGGCGCTACGGTCAGGAGCCGCTGAACCACCCGATGATGCACTGCGTCGGCCCGTCCACCCTCCGCGCCTACACGATGCTCGGCAACAATGCGCGCGTCCTGAGCTACTGGGCTTACGGCCCCAGCTACGCGGCCACGGAAGGCTACTGGTCCGACAGCGAGGGCAGCTACGTGCAGGCGCATCTCATCAACAACCGCGCCGCGCAGGTGGACGACATTCTCGCGCGCTCGCAGATGCGTCCGAGCCGCGTGGCCATGCTCTACTCGATGGCCAACGAATACTGGAACGCCCAGGCCAGCTTCGCCGACAAGCGCGCCGCTTTCCTCGCCCTCTCGCACGAATACTTCCAGCCCGAGCTGGTCACGGAGGAGCAGGTCGCCAGCGGCGCGCTGAAGCACTACGACGCGCTCTACGTGCTCGACCCAATCGTTGCCACGGCGGCGCGAGAGAAAATCATCGCGTGGACGCAAGGCGGCGGTTTGCTGTGGGCTTGCGCCGAAGCGGGTTCGCGGAACGAGTTCAACGAGCCGGCGGACTTCATCAAGACGCTCGTGGGCATTGAGCGGGACTTGCCGGAGGCCGGGGCAATAGCCGCGAAGAAGCGCGTCGTCGCCAAGACCGCCGCAGGTGAGAAAGCCGCTGTGCCCGTGGTTTCCGCCGAGCAGGGACAGGCACAATTCCTCCCGCACCAAGTCGCCACCAACGGCCTCACCCGCGTCACGAATCTCGCGTCCGCCCGCGTCCGTGCTCGCTACGACGACGGCTCGCCCGCGTGGCTCGAAGCCGCGGCGGGCAAGGGCAAGGTCGTCTTCCTCGGCCATCGCTGCGGTCTCACCTACACGCAGCACAAGGCACGGGTGGCCGGCTACCATCCCATCTTTGCCGACACGGGCCGCGGTTTCCTCACGCAACCGCTGCTGGAGGCGAAGGTCGAGCGCGAGCTCATTGTCTCCGATCCCGTGGTGATGGCCTCGCCGATGAGCTCCGCCGACGGCACGGTGATTCTCTTGCACAACATGCAGCCCACACCGCGCCGCAACCTCCAGATCAGCCTGCGCGAGCCCGCTGCCCCGCACAGCGTGACGGCGTTCACGGGCGGCGACTTGCGTCCGGTGCCCTTTCAGTTCCGCGACGGACGCATCACGCTCACGCTGCCGGAGCTGGTCGCCGAGCAGATGATTCTCGTGCGCCGCAAGCCCGCGCCCGCCGACCCGCGCCTCGCGGAACTCCGCGCCCGCACCGAGTCGCAGTTGAAGTCCAGTGACGCCGCCGCGCTGGCCGCTGGGGCGTGGACGGCTGGCTTTCATGGCGACTGGAAACTCGGCGATGCGCTCATCCCGCTGCTCACCCACGCGCGCTGGGAAGTCCGCCGCGCCGCTGCTGAAGCCCTCGGTCGCATTGCCCACGCGCCCGCCGCCGCCGCGCTCCGCACCGCGTTGGAGAAGGAGAAAGACTCCCACGCGCTCGGCGACACGCTCGTGGCCCTCGCCCGCCTGCGTCACGTCGAGGCTCCCGCGCTCTGCGACCGTTTCGCGACCACGCACCGCGACGGCTACGTCCGGGGCCTCGCCCTTGAGGCCTGGCGTGAACTGGCGGTGCGCCCCAGCTCGCAAGCCGGCTCAGCCGCGCTGCTGGATGAGGCGCTGGCAAAGCCCGCCACGGCGGCGGCGCTGCGGGGATTGACGGACGGCGACCTGCGGGTGCGGCGTGCAGCGGTGGCGTTGCTCGGACGCGTGGCCCCTGAGCGGGCGGCGGAGCTCGCGGTGGCAAGTGGCGAAGTGACGGCGGACACTTCGTTGCGGTCAGATTGGGCGGCGCTGCTGGCATCGAACGACGCCGCCTTCAGCGCTTGGTTGAAGACTGAACGGCGGGGCGGGGTGGAGCTGTTGCTGGCGGTGGCCGCCTCCCGCACGTCCACCGAGTTGGCGACCGCGCTCACGCAGATCCTTGCCAAGCTCGATCCGGCCCATGCGGCGGCATTCGCCCGCGCGGCCGAGCGCCAGCGGAATCCCGCGCTGGCCCGGGTGCTGTTCCAGCAGCGGACCTCGCTGCCGCCCGCGTTGGCCGCCCATCTGCCGATGATTCTCGAACACACGTTCGAGGCGCGGATTGGCCACTCGCTCGCGGACTGGGAGCGATGGCTGAAGTCCGCCGGCTGATGCCAAGGCGGTTGGCGACACGTTTGTTCCCTGCTCAGGGTTGCCAAGTTTCAATACGGAACGCCTGTCGATGGCCGGCCATCGACAAGCCGGCTTCCGGGAAAAGTATTACCCTCGTGCTGGGACAGATGATAGCTTCCGCGCCGTTTTAGAGCGCCATTTCGCTTATGGGACTTTCAGTTGATTCAACCCGCTTTGCCGTGCAGGCCTGGCAGGCAGGCGTGCGTTTCGATCGCACGCTGGCCTTGGGCCACCAGCACATGATGGTGGGGCCCGAGCGCATCGAGGCGCTGTTGCAGGAGCACGGGGCCTGGCCTCCGCCCGGCGGGGAGCAGGCGCTGCACGCGGCTCTGCGTGGCAATGGCTGGCGCTTTGCGGAGTTTATGCGTGCGCTGGGTGCGCAGCAGGTGCATTCCGTGGATGCCTCGCCTTACGAGGGCGCGACGCTCGTCCACGACCTGAATCAACCTATTCCGGCGGAGTGGGAGTCGCGCTACGACGTGGTGGTGGACGGCGGGACGCTGGAGCATGTGTTCAACTTTCCGGTGGCGATCAGCAATTGCATGCGGCTGGTGAAGCCCGGTGGGCATCTCCTGCTTCTCACGCCGACGAACAATTACTGCGGCCACGGTTTTTACCAGTTCAGTCCGGAGCTGTTGTTCCGGGTCCTGTCCCGGGAGAACGGCTACGAGATGCGGCGCATGGTTGCGCTGCAGGACGGGGCCGCGGAGAGCAGCCTCTTCGGGGTGAAGTATCCTTATTGCTTCGGCGGGGACTGGCATGAGGTGAATGATCCGGCGGCCATCCGCCAGCGCGTCAATCTGGTCAGCACCCTGCCCACGTTGCTCATGGTGCTCGCGCGGCGCACGGAGGCGGTGATGCCCTTTAAGACCACGCCGCAGCAGAGCGACTACGTCACGCAATGGCAGGAGGGCGATGTGAAACCACCCAACGCCCAACCGACTGCCGTCGGCGGTTTGGAGGCCTGGCTGCGCGCGCGCTTCAGCGAGACGTTCTGCCGCGAAACACTTCCCCGGCTGGCCTTCCTGCTGGACCCCTTCCGGCTCCGGCGGTTTCGCCGGCAATTTTCCTTTGCCAACCGGGACTGCTTCCGGCCCGTGGACAAGGCCGGGTCTCCTTCTGCACCGAAACCGCCAGCCAGCAAGCAGTAGCAAACGGTAACTGCCGGACTCGGCTGTTGCCGTCATTCAATCCGTTGCCAGCAGGCGCAGTTGGGGGACCTTCGCCTTCGCCATTTCTGCCCGGAAGCCCCGGGTCTGTTCGCGAGGCAGCTTGTTGAAGGTCGCGTGCGCGAGCGGCGCGACGGCGGTGTTTGAAGTGTTGGTGAGGAAGGTGGTGAACACACGCCATTCGGGGTCGGTGAGCTTGCCGAGGCTGGCGGCGAAGTAGGCGCTGTCATGCTTCGCGCGGGCCTCCATGTCCTGCACGGTGCGTAGTTCGGTCTGCGCCAGCCGGCGCTGCGCGGGCGTGAGGCTGAAGGCCATCCCCCCGTAGAGCGTGTTCAGCACGGACTTCCGTCCGCTGTGCAATTCGGTGAGCCGGCGCAGCGCGTGCGCGTAGTGGTCCAGCGAGGCAGCGAAGTCCACGGTCGCGCCGAGCCGGCGCAGGACGGACACGGCGAGCAGCTTCTCCGTGCCATTGGCGAGATACTCGGTCACGAGCGCCCCGGCGGCAGGGTCGTTGATCTCGCCGAGTGCCACGAGCGCGGCGCGAATGCACTCGATGTTCTGCTCCTTCAAGCCCTTCTCCACGAGCGGGCGATGGGCCTTGTTCTTCGCCAGGCCGAGCACGCGGTAGCCGACGCGCCGAAGCACGTCGAGGTCGCTCTGGGCCATCTGCACGCCGAGCGGGGCGAAGCTCGCGTCCATGAATGGCCCGGCGGCCTCGACCACGGCGGTGAGCAGTTCCGTGTCCGTGACCTTGTTGTCGAGGGCCACGCGCAGGACGGTCTGGGCGGTCTCGGTGTCCACGATGTTGTCCCGCGCGCTGCGGAGGCGCTTGGCCAGTTCCGGTGCGGCAAGGCTGGAGGCGTCCAGCATCAAGTCGTCTGGCAGCACCTTCTTCTTGTCGAGCGCCCGCTTGGCGATGGTCTTGGTGCTCACGGCTTCGGAACCCTTGGCCAGATGCGCGAGGCACGCGGCGAGCACACGCGGCCACTCGGGCGACTGCCAGTATGGCAAGGTGCCTTTGGTCGGTTCGCCGTGCGGATTCGCCAGCACCACCACCACGCGGCCCGCCCCAAACGTCCCGGTGACAATTGCCGGATGCGGTCCCGCCTTCGCCAGCACTTCTGCACCGGCCTTCACCGGCGACTGATCCACTTGGAACGCCACGCCTGCGCGCGCCCAGTCCACTTTCGGGAAGAAGTCGGCGCGCGCGGCGGTGAGGGCGAAGCCGGCGGCGTTCGTGGCGAGGTTGCCTTGCTTGGCGAGGGTCACGGGGAGCAGCTCGGCCAGCGACGTATTGCGGTCTGCGCCTTGCGAGAGGTTGAACCAGCCGCCCATCACCAGCAGACCGCCGCCCGCCCGCACGAAGTCGGCAATCATCGTGCGCCGGTGCGCGCCGAGGTCCACGGCCTGCACGTTGTCCAGCACGAGTACGTCGTGCTCGAAGAGCGTATCGTAGCTGTCTGGGAAGTCTTCCATTGAGCCGCCGGCCCCGAGCCGGAAGCCCACGCGATCCACCCAAGACGGCGTGTAAGTGCCGCCGCCCGCAAGCTGGAGCGCGATGTCCACCGGGTTCAGCCAGGCGAACGCCCCGCGCGCATGGTGGATGTCCACGACCCCGTTGCGTCGCAGCGCAGGTGTGGCGGGTCGGGTGAAGTTCTTGAAGTGCTGCGCGAGCACGGCGGGATCGGCATTGAACTCACGGTCGAAGTCGGCGTAGTGCGGCTTCGCGGGCGTGGCGGTGGCCACGGGTGTGCCGATGCTGGCCTTGGCCTTCTCGGCGGCGAGCTTGGCTTCGTGTTCCTTCTTCTGCTTTTCCTCCGCGAAGTGCTTGGTCGCGTCCTCGACGGGAGTGGTGAGCGGATACAGCGTAGGAGACGACGTAAGGAGACTCTGACTTTTCTGCGGAGGAGTTAGAGCCTCCTCACGTCGGCTCCTACCAGGGTCGTTGAACTCCAGCACCACGATGCTCCACAGCTTCACCTCGGGCAGCACGAGTGTCGCGCTGCCGCCCTCGGTCTTGGGCGTGAGCGCGTGATGGCCTTCCACCAAGTCCGGCGAGACGTGGAACGCGCGGGTGAGCTGCGCGCCCGTTGGCAGCTTGGCGCTGACGGTCACGTTCGAGAGCCACGTCGGCGGCGTCTGGACGCGCTGCGCGAAGTGGCGGTAGCCGGGGAAGTTGAGCAGGTGCAACAAGACTTGCTGGCGGCCGTCCGGCAGCTTGCGGAGCCACGTGCTCTGGTCGAACCACACCGCCGCGTTCGTCGGCGAACCCGGCGCGAGCGTGACGGCGAAGTGTTGCGCCGCGTTCGCGACCATCGCCGTGTCATCCCACACGACGGACGAGTAGCGCGTGAGAAACTTGGGCAGCGTGCCGAACGCGTAGTCACCGGGCGACGTGAGATAGGTATAGCGCTGCCCGGCGGCGAGCCCGCTCAGCACGTTCCACGTCACGTCCTGCCGGCTGCCCATGTCGAACGTGATGTAAAGCGGCAGGCCGCCGATGCGCTTCACGTAGTCCGCCTCGCGGCAGATGCCCTCGTAGAACGTGCGCATCGAGCCGTCCGTCCACCGGCTGTGGCCGCGCACGGACTCGTCCATGATGAGGCCGTGGTCCTTGGCGATGTCGTGGAAGTCGCTCTGGTCCGGCGGGAGGAAGAGCTTCGAGCCGCAGTTGGCAAAGGCCGAGTTGTAGCCGTGGACGTAGCCCGGCCGCTTGGCGTTGATGCGGTCCACGCACCTGCGCTGGTTCTCGACGAAGTGCCCGTCCCAGCGCACGCCGTCCCAGCCGAACATCTCCGCGCTGCGCACCAGCTCGTCCGCGCCGAAGTCCACGGCGGGGTTGGAATCAAAGCGCGTCCAGAGGCTCGCCCAGTGCCGCCAGCCGCCGTCGGAGGGGCGGTTGAAGTTGTAGTCATTCTCCAGCATCCGCTCCAACAGGAACGTGCTCATCTGCTCCGTGGCCGGCCCAGAGCCGAAGCTGTGGCCGAAGAACTCCGGGTGCTGCTGATAGGTGAGGAAGCCGCTGATGCCCGCGCCACAGGCCTTGCCGTAGGTGATGGCCTTGATGCCGCGCCGGTGCGCCTCGGCGAGCTGAAGCTTCATGCCCGTGACGCTGCCGGGATACTGCGTCTGCCCGGAGACGAATTCCTCGGTCTTCGGCGTGAGGTCTGAGTAATCACACGGTGCCCAGGCGAAGCACTCGAAGTAGTTCGCGTAGGCGCGGACGTTCGCGGTCATCACCTCGGCGGCGCGCTCCGGCGTGAGGTTGCGCGTGCTCTGGCCCACGTGTCGGCCGGTGATGCCGACGCGATAGACGTTCTTGCTGACGCCGAAGAACTCGCTGCTGGAGTGCGCCTCCTTCCCGCCCGCGACCAGCGCACCGCGCAGCTCGTGGCCGAACTCGGCGTTGCTGAGCTTGAACTGAAACGGCAGCGACTTCTTCTCGCCGGGCGCGAGCTGGACGTTCGTGGTGAACACTTCGCGGGCCGCGTCCAGCTCCGTGACGACTTCCGCGCGGAAGGTGAACGCCCCGCCCGCCGCACCGCCAAGCAGCTCCGCCTGCGCGCCTACGATGTCGCCGGGCGCGTAGTGAATCTTGTCCACCGTGACCGCCGCCACGGCCACGGGCGCGGCACGCAAGAGCGTCAGCTCGACGCGGTCGCAGGCCACGCGCAGGTCGGTGGGCTTGAGCGAGTCGGCGCTCTTCGCGCCTTCGAGCAGCTCGGAGAGTTCGTCGCGGTTGGCGTCGGCCTTCTTCTGCTTGCCGCTGGTGGACTCATCAATGTCCAGCGCGGCGGCCACGCCCTTCTCCGCGTCGCCGGGACTGGCGCGCATCTGGTCAAAACCGCTTTTGCCCGCCGCTTCCAGCGTTATGGACGCCTTGCCGCCGGGGTGGAAGAAGCAAAGTTGAAACGGACGGAAGCCGGGCCGGGCATCGAGCTGCGCCTGGTCAATCACCCGCGCCGCGCCATCCGCCTTGAACGTGACCGCCAGCGTGTGCAGCAGGCTGGCCGGCACCGCCTCCAGCCACGCCGTCGCGACGTAATCCCCCGCCGGCAGATCCTTCCCAAACTCAAACACCCGCCCGCCCGTCGGCAACAGCGCGATGACGGACTTCTTCCCGGACGCCCGCGAGTCGGCATAGACCGCCGCGACATTGGGTTTGTGGTCTTCCGCTTCGAGTAGCTGGGGCTTCTCAGCGGCGGAGAGCGTGCGAGCGGTGAAGACTAGAGTGCCAAGTAGGAGACGGGCGATCATGGGTTTGTTCGTGGGGATTGAGGTGCGGGAGTTGACCGCTAGTCTGGGTTCCGGCGGTGTTTCCATTCCTGCCAGAACAACGGATAGGCCTGTTCATCCTCGGGACTGCAAGGTTGCTTTGGCGCACTGGCTTCGTAAAACTCTTGAACCGCATCGGCGAATCCAAAAACCGCACGTTGCCATTGGTCGGAAGTCACGGCCAAGCAACGGCCAGTTGCGTCCTTGATCTGGACGTCGCCACCAGCATGCAGGACTTCAAAGTCGGCACCAATATCGCAGTCAAGGACGAGGACTTCTAGTTCCCCCGGTTGCTGATACATCGCGTGACCGCAGCACGGGAACAATTGACAGCTTGACGCCTTGGGCGTGTGGTCACGTTCCAGAGTTCGGAGCAGGCGGAGCGCCGCTGCGCTCACGGTCCAGTCACCATCTTCCGGGCGGACGAGGACTTCGTCACCAATGCGAAAATCCACCGGCGAGTGAGCACACAGGTCGTAGGGGTCGTCTCCCGCATCCTTTATCCAGTGAAGGCGAGTTGGCTGGAGCAGAATCACAAGCGGAATGGCAAGATGCTTGGCCAGCTTTCAGCATCACTTCAAATCATTCAGCAGGTCCTCGACGGACTTGTCCTTCTTCTTTGCGGTGGGGTCGAGGGCGGCGGTGCGCTCGGTGTGGAAGCGGACGTGGCCCCAGAGTTCGGGGTGCAGTTCGGCCTCACTCGGGGCGTCGGCGGTGATTTGCGTGGCTTTGTTCGCCCAATACTCGCGGCGCAAGACCTCGGTGCCGTCGGGACCACTGACCAGGATGCCCCAGTCCATTTTCAAGCGGAGGCCGGGCGTGATTTTCAGGCCGAGGGCGGAGAGCGGGACGGAGGCTTCAAGGATGTAGCCGTTTTCCGTGTCCTCGACGACCAGGCGCGGGGAGTCGAGCCGGGTCACGCGGTCGAAGGCGACGGAGTGAACGGGGCTGACCACCTGCCAGGCCTTGTCCGGCGGGGTGCCGGGCACGACGGCCTGGTAAAGCACGGCGGCGGGCTGGCTGCCCATGAGCGTGAGGAGCAGGCGCTGGTCGCCCGGCGCGGGGGCCTTGCGGTCGGGATTGGCGGCGGGGTCGGCGGCGATTTGCAGGTCCACACTCGCGCCGGTCTTGAAGAGGCGGTCCCACTGCTGGCCTTGATTCTTGAGCGGTCCACGGCGGTTGACCTCGTAGGCGAGGTAGAGGTTCTGGTCGTCGTAGCCGATGCGGAACCTTGCGTCGCGGTCCAGCTCGGCGCTGACGGGGCCCCAGTCGTTGAGCTTGCCGTCGAGCTTGGGGGCGGACATGCGGTAGGCGTCGAGCACGGGGGCGCGGGCGTAGAGCACGCGGGCTTCGCGGCTGCGCTCCCAAGTCTGCGCGGCGGTGAGATCCGCGCCGCCGACCTTGAGGCTGCCGCCGAAGCGCTTGAAGCGGTCGAGGCCGACGACTTCGACGATGCTGGCGTGGTTGTGGCCGGCGACGGCGTAGTATTTGTTGTCCGCGGTGCGGGTGAAATAGCCTTGGAAGTGCTCCTGTCCCGGCGTGATATCATCCAGCCGCATGCCGCGCGTGACGTTGGTGCCGCTCCACGGCAGCGCCTTGGGGTCGCGGATGTCGCGGAAGATTTGCCCGGCGAAGAGCCCGTCGGCGGTCATGATGTCGAAGATGCCGACGTTCGAGTTGAAGACGAGGAACTCGCCGAGGTCGCCCGCGTGCGCGGTGGCGTGGCCGGCAAAGCCGAAGTGGCAGACCATTTGCGCCGGGTGCCACGGCTTGGCGCGGATGAGCGAGTGGACACCTGCGCCCTCGGTCTGGTAGGTCCAGAGCACCTTGCCGTCCGGCCGTTGCACAGCGGCGGCGTTGCGCTGGGCGTATTCGTCCTCGAAGTGGTAGAAGTTGCCGTCGTTCAGGCGGAGGGCGACGCCGTCCCAGATTCCCGGCAGGTCGGCGCGTTCATACACCGGCACGCCGTCGGGGCGAACCTCCTTCACGCGGAAACCAAGGCTGCCCATCTGCACGCCGAGCTGGGAGTCAAAGACCACGCGGACGTTCTTGGGCTTGGGCCAGAGCTGCACTTCCTCGGGCTGGACCTTTTCGTCGCCGTTGAGGTCGCTCCACGCGCAGAGATAATCCATGAGCACTTTGCCGCCGAAGGACTTCACCAGGCGCGGGTCGAGCAGGGGCGCGAACTTGCCGGCGAGGCCGACTGCTGCGACGAGCCGGGAGCGGTCGCCTTCGTGCAGATAAACCACGCCGCAGGACTGCGAAGGCCCGTGGCCGCCGGGCCGGGTGTTCACAAGGTAAAGGCGCTTGCCGACGTAGATGGGCGAGTCGCTCGCGCCGTGGCCGTCGAGGTTCAGCAGGTTCTTCAAGCGCGACTTGCCGCTGGCCCAGTCGAGCTCGAACTCCAGCGGGCCGTAGAAAAGCCGGCGCTTGTCGCCGGGGTCGAGCTGGCCCGCGCCGCCGTATTCGGTGGGGCCGAGGAACTCCTTCTGGAACTTCCCGTCCGCGCTCCAAAGGCTGATGCGCTTGGGCCAGTAGTTCCAGTCCACCGCCCAGATTTGGTTGCGTGAATCCACGGCGAGCGCCGTGACGTGGTCCATGCGCTGCTGGTTCCAAGGGCCGCGCTGGTAGCCGCCCGGCTCGCCGATTTCGCGGAGGAACTTTCCGCTCGGGTCATACACGCGGATGTTCTTCCGCTCCTTCGCCGAGTCGAAGACGTAGAAGTTCCCCGCGCGGTCGCAGGCGAAGGCGGAAGGCTTCTTCAGGTCGCTGACCAGCACGCGGAGCGGACCGCCGTTGAAGTCCACTTGCACCAGCTTCTCGTCCGAGACGGTGAAGACGTCCCCGCGTGCGTTGACCACGAGCAGGTTGCCACGCGACCACTCCTTGCCGGCCTCGGCGATGCGCGGGACGTGGACTTCCTTCAAGACCTTGCCGGTCTCGCCGTCGAGCATCTCGATGCGTTCGGTGACCTGTGAATCCACGGCTGGCTCGCCGCCGAGATAGCGCAGCGCGGCGACGCCGAAGACGCGGCAGCGCTTGGTGTCGAGCTTGTCACCGCCGAGATCAAAGCGGATGCCGCTGGGGTAATGGGCCTTGGTGTCCCATTGCTTCACGATGCGCAGCCGCACGGCGCGGGTGCTGACCTCGCGGCCGAAGTCCACGTAGCCGTCGAGGTAGCGGGCATAAGGATTTGAGGTGGCGTGGCCGTTGTAATAATCGCGCAGCGGCTGCCGGTAGCTGGCGACCTTTTCCCAGCCCGCGTCAGAAGCGATGTCCACGGGCGCGCCTGCCGGACCGGTGAAGACATCCACCTCGGTGAGTTCGCCATCCACCTCGCGCAACGCGAGCCCGCGGAGCGGCTGGGGCGACTTCCATTCGAGCGCATAGATGCCGGGCTCGGCGGTGCTGAGCGGTTCGGTGCGCTGCGCGTCCCACGAGCCGTCGCGGGCGACCTTGCCGGAGTTCACCCGGACGGTGGCGGTGGCGAAGAGGTTTTCAAAGCGGCGGCCCAGCAGCTTCATACCCTCCAGCCGGCGCTGCCAAAGGCCGTCATCGGCCCCGGCGAAACCACCTTTCTTCGTGGCCGGCTTGTCGGCGAGGTCGAGTGTCGGCGCGCTTTTCTTGTCTTCGACATCTGCGAGCAAGTCATCGTTCGCGCCGCCACCGCCGCGCGTGAAGGTCATGCGCAACGCCCGCGTGGTGGTGCCGGCGGGCAGGGGCACCACGGCCCAGGCGTTCGTGTCGGTGAGCGGCACGTTCACCCAGTCGCCGCGTTCGTCAGGGCGCGGCGGGTAGGGCGCGGCGGGCTTCAGCACGGCGAGGGAGAACTGCATCTTGTCCTCCCGCGCGGGCGGCGGGAACACCAGGCTGCCGATGGACACCGGCTTGGTGAACGCGAGCACGATGTGCTGTTGCCGCGTCGGGTTCTGCGTGGTTTCGAGCTGGACCAGCCCGTGATTCTGGCCGAAGCCGGGCGGCTGGTCCTTGAGGCGGAAGAGGCGGAGGAAATCCGTGCGATGGTCCGGGACAATTTCGTAAGCGGCGCGCGGTTTGCGGGCGACGGGGTAGGTGGGCAGCGAATTCTGCAAGTCCACGTCGGCGGCCCCGGCGGCGTTTTGGAACCAGTTCTCCGCGCCGTGGACGGCCACGAAGACCTTGCCGTCGTGGGCCGCGAGCCCTTGCGCGCCGCGTTTGCGCTCGGCGCTGGGCTGGAGCATGGCGAGCGTGCGGACTTTCTTGGTCGCGATGTCCACGGCCCAGATGGCCTCGGTGTTCTTGTCCATGCCGGCCTTGGCGAAGTTGTGGGCGGGCGCGAGGCTGAAGACCGTCTTGCCATCGCTGGCCAGCAGCCACGAGCCGGTGAAGGCCTCGAAGGACGGATGGCCCCAGTGCTTGCGGCCGTCGAGGTCGCACTCGATGAGCGACACGCCGCTCTCGGCAACCGGTGCGCCGAGGAACACGCGGTCACCCGCGACGCAGGCTGAGCGCGGCGGCGTGTGGTCGGCCAGCCAGCCGCCGGAACCGCTCGCGCCGGTGAGCCACGCGGGCCGTTCGGGGAAGTGGCTGCTGATGTTCGGATACGCGGTCATCTCGTAGCGCAGCTCCAGCGGCGGGTGCGTGATGGCTTTCCATTTGTAATCACCGGGCGGCACGTAGTTGCCGGCCTCGTCCTTCAAGTCCCACGCCACCGTGTTCTTGCCGGCGGGCTGCGGGGTGTTCGCGACGAGGTTGCGCACGCGGGTGCCGTCCGCGCGGTCCACGACAAGCGTGACCTTGCCGGCCTGGGCGATTTCGTAGGTGATTTGCAGCGGCGGTTCGGCGGCGGCGGGCTTCACGATGGCGGGGGCGGGCTCCGCTGCGAGGTCGGTGAAAACAGAAAAGCCGGCGAGCTTCGCCACCGCGCCGTCGTCGGTCTTCGTGATGACCAGCCGGAGCGCGCGGGTTTGGACGGGGTCGAAGGTCAGCCAGCGGCGCGCGCCGTCGCGGGTGGTCTTGAACTGGCGGATCGTCTTCCACTCCTGCTCGGTGGCGGCGGTGGCGTTGATCCCGGTCGGGCCGGTGAAGGCTTGAAGTTCAAAGGCGGTGAAATTCTCCTGCAGCAGCACGCCGTTGATACGCCGTGCCGTCGGCCAGGAAAGGATGAACCACGCTGGTTCCAGCTCGGTGATGGGCGCGCGGGCGTTGATGCCCTTCTCGTCCTTGCCGGAGTTGATCCATTCTCCCTGGCCGCGCGTGAGGTGGCCGGCGTCGTAAGTGTAGGGCGGGCTGGCGGTGGGCTTGGTGGTGTAGTCGGACTCGGCGTTGGCGACGGCGGCGGGCGTGTGGTTCGCGAGGCGCGGGGCGAGCAGGCGCAGGAACGGCGACTGGCGGGAATCGCGCGGCACGGACACGGAGACAAACAAGGCGCGGGTCTGCGTGCCGGGCGGCAACGGGGCGAAGCGCGGGGCGGACTGGTTGGGTTGCACTTCAATGCTGGTCCAGTCGGTTGCGCTGGCTGGTTCCGGCGGCAAGGTCGCGTTGGGCTTCAGCACGCGCAGTTCGCCGACGCCCCCGAGCACGGTGCCGAGGGCCACGGGTTGTTTGAAGACGAGCAGATACTGGAGGCTGGCGGTGGGTTTGCGCGAGCTGCTGCCGCGCTTGGTGGGCGCAGGCGCATTGCCCTGGCCAAGTCCCAGCAAGTCGCGGACAGCCGCTGCCTCTGCGGGTTCCGCGCCATCCTCATGCAGCACCCGGCACGCGGCGAAATCCATGGCTGCCTCCGTCACCGCAGCGGGGAAGGGCGCGGCGGAGAGGTGAGCTGCGGCCAACAGCACGCCCAGCAGGAAGATTGAGTGGAAGCGGAGACGACTGGATCCTGATTCTTGCACCCCGTCCGGACGCTGGGAGGGGGGCCGAAATTCGCCTGCGCCGGCAGGTGACAGAGGGAAGGACGTGGACTGGAGCGCCGAGCTTTGTTCCGCAGAAATCAAGTCCGGCTCTCAACTGGAACCATACGGAAGAAACCACGGATGAACACCAATGGACACGAATCGGAAGGGCTGGAAGTGGGGAGGAAGGCCCGTCCGTGGCTCACCCTCCGATGAGCCTGGAATGGATCGTCCGGCGAGAGGCGAACCCGTGTCTTCATTAGTGTCGATGCGTGTCCATTCGTGGTTGAACTAAATCGTTGGCTCAGAGCAGGGCGGGGTGCAGGGGTGCCTCTTTGGTTTTGGGGAGAGCCGGGCCGCTGTGCGCCGCCAGAAGGATCTCCCGGAATGCCTTCACATGGGGCAGCTCCAAACGGCACGCCAAACTCCGCCGCCAGCAGACGCACAGGCTGCCAGTCGGAAGGAGTGGCCAGCTTCAGCACCGCAGCCGGGCCAGCAAAGCTCCGTTGCCGCTCTTGCCCCAGCGGCACCCGCACCTGGCCGCCGGTCAAGAGATGGCCGGTTTTGCGGTGCAGGCGGGGTTTTGCGCCTCGATCGAGGCGGGCTGGTGAGCGCGGTAGTTGAACTCGGTCGAGGTGGGCCGGGAATGTTGAATAGGTTCCGGCAGAGTAAAGTCGCTAGTGGGTTCCTGAAACTGTCAGGCGAGTTGTTTTGCAAGTCATGAAGCAATTGTTCTCTGCGCGGGGTTTCGCGGTGGTCGTCCACAGCCAGCCGGTCGCCTTGGCACAGGTAGCTGGCGGGGCGTTGCTCTTGGTGGATGACAAGCAGGCCAAGACGTTGATGGATGCGGGCGATGTGTGTTTTTTTGGCCACTTTCCCCGGGCTGTGACCAATCCTTGGCATAGCCGGTGCCTTCCCTGAAGGTTCACGGAGCGTTTGTTTGGAATTACGAGACATGAAGAAGTTAATCTTTGCATTGGGTGTCACGTGTGTGGCGCTGGTTCAACCGGTCACCTACGCGCAGGCACCTGCGGCGGGGGGCGCGCTGTCGCTGGTGGATGACAAGAAGGCCAAGGCGCTCATTGACGCGGGTGATGCGCGGTTCGAGGCCGGCGAACTGGCCGCCGCGATGGACCTCTACAAGGCGGTGATGGACCGTTACCCCATTTCCCGCTGGCGCTTCCTGGCGCGCCTCAAGATGGGCAAGCAGTTCCTCAAGGAGAAGAAGTTCGACCTCGCCCTGGACCAGTTCCGCCGGGTGGCCGTGGAGGAGAACAAGGATGAGGAACAGCGCGGCGACGCGAGCCTTCAGGTGGGCGTTTGCTTCTTCGAGATGGGCAAGTTCGAGGAGGCCTTTGGTGAGCTGCGCAAGGTCATCAAGCAGCATCCGGGCACGCCTTACTCAAACGACGCCTATTACTACATCGGCCAGGCGCACTTCAAACTGGGCCGCTTCGGCAACGCCATCGAGGCCTTCAAGAACGTGGGCACCTCGATTGATCCGCAGGCGCAGGAGGCCGAGAAGCTCGACGCCGGCAAGCGCCTCTTCGTGAAGATTGATGACAAGGACCTGTCGGCCCAGGCAGGCGAGTCCGGCGTGCTCGTCAACATCGAGACCACCGCGGGCGACAAGGAGTCCATCACCTGCTTCCCCGTCACTCCCGGTGCGCCCATCCTCATGGGCAGCCTCCGCACCCAACTGGGTGATGCCAAGCCCGGCGACGGCGTCGTGCAGCTCATCGGCACGGACAAGATCAAGGTGACTTACACCGACAAGCAGACCGCCGACGCCCAGCTCAACATCGTCCGCACCAAGGAAATCAAGGTCGTGGGCAACGCCCGGGTGAAGGTCGTGGACGGCGCGTTCGCCGAGGCCGTCGGAGCCGTGGTGCTGGACAAGCCCGCCTTCCTCCTCATCCAGGATTCGGACCGCGACATCTCCGGCAAGTCCGACGAACTCGAGGTCATCGTCCGCACCAAACGCGCCGTGGAGGAGAACCCCGACACCGAGAAAGCCGAGAAACCCGCCGGCAACGTGGCTGCCGCGCTTGAGGCCCTTGAGAAGGCCGAGCCCATCTTCAAGGTCATTGATGAGAAGAAGGTGAAACTGGTGGAGAAGCCCGTTGATGGCGCGGCTCCCGGCGGAGCCGTCCACACGGGCGTCTTTGTCGGCACCATCCAGATGGCCCGCCAAGGCGAGACGCCCAATCCCGGAGCCGTGGTCGCGCAGGTCGGCGACCTGCTGGAGATAGAATATCAGGATGAAGTCAGCCTGGACGCCAAGCCCGTGGCCCGCCGCACGATTGCCCGGGTGATTGAGGGCAACCTGAACCCGCTCCAAGTCGCCAACGCGAAGATCAACGACGAGGAGTTGAAGTTCAAAACCGCGCTCAAGACCAGCGAGGCGCTCAAGAACATCGGCAACATTTACAAGGATCTCGGCCTCACCAAGCAGGCCACGGAGAAATACAAGCAGGCGCTCGTCGAGACCGAGCAGGTCGCCCGCAGCTATGGCGCGCTGAACCAGCGCCTCCTCGAACAGACCTACGTGCAGATGTGGAAGATTTACTACGCGATGGACGACCTGGGCCGCGCGGCTCAGATGTGTCTCGAGCTCCAGCGCCGCTTCCCGGAGAGCCCGTTCGTGGACGACGCCCTCCTGCTCATGGGCCAGGTCAGCCAGAAACAGGGCAAGTTTCAGGAAGCCATCGGCGTCTTCCGCCGCCTGGCCGCGCTGAAAAATTCACCCATGGCCCCGGCCGCCCAATACGCCATCGGCGAGTGCTTCGAGGAGCTGGGCACCACGGGAAAAAACAAGATTTACTACGACGAGGCGTTCCTTGCGTTCAAGGGCTGCTTCGAGAAGTTCCCGAACTCGAACCAGGCGGGCGACGCGCTCTCGAAGATGGCGGAGTATTATTACAGCAAAGAAGACTTCACCCGCGCGCTGGACCTCTATGAGGAGGCGCTCCAGCAGTATCAGGACAGCAAGTTCATTGACGTCATCCTCTACAACTACGGCCGCTGCCTCGTGAAGATGAAGAAGCTCGACGGCGCGGTGGAGAAGTTCAACCAGCTCATCTCCACCTACCCGAACAGCAAGATGGTGGCGAACGCGCAGAAGATTGTGGAAGCCATCGAGAAGCGCAAAACCGCCGGGGGCGCGGCCAACTAACGGAGCGCGGATGTCCTGTCACGGCCCCGAGATGAAGGCGAACTGCCAACGTTCAACGTTCAACGTTCAACGCTCAGAGGCGTGCCTTCGTGTCCGTTCGGCGCGAGTCGAGACGCTGCCGTGGGTCGTGGCCGTTCTCCCTCACCCCGGCCTTCTCCCGCTGGGAGAGGGGGCCGCTCCGTCCGCCTCGCGACCATCCGCACGGCTCGTTTCCACCCAGACCGGACGACGTCGCTCACTCTCCCAGCGGGAGAGGGCCGGGGTGAGGGAGCAATGCCACAAATTCCAAGCCAGCCTCGTTCAAACCAAGAATCACCCGACCACCGTCTCTCTGAACGTTCAGCGTTGGACGTTGAACGTTGAACGTTTTCCCTCCCGTTTCCCCTCCCTGTCCACCTTTGTGTTCTCTGCGTCCTTTCGCGGCTAACCCCATTTCCGACCATCATGAAACTCCGCTCCCTCCTCCCGCTCGCCGCGCTGCTCGCGGCATCCCTCACGGCCCGCGCCGCCGCGCTGGATGACGCCAAGGCGCTCGTCGCCGCTGGCAAACTCGACGAGGCCATCACCAAGCTCGAGGCCGCCGTTCGCGCGGGCGGGGCGGGCAAGCCCGCCGCTGCCGTCGAGCTGGCCAAGGCGCAAGTCGCCGCCGGCCGGCTCATCTCCGCGCAGCAGACCGTCGAGCGCTTCCTGCGCGAGTCGCCCAACGACCCGCAGAAGAACGCGATGGCTTACCTCAACGCCCGGCTCCGCGAGGCCGGCGGCAACCTCGCCGACGCCATTTCACTCTACCGCACCATCGCGGAGCAGACGCCGGCCGTGCCCGAACGTGCCGAAGCGCTGGCGGACTGTGTGCGTGCGGCGGCGTTGTTGAACAACCCCAGCATGGTCGAGCGCTGCCTCGCGGAATTCACCGAGTCCTTCCCGTCGGATGCGCGCACACGCGAGTTCCTGCTCCGCCTCTACCGTCAGCGCGCGGGCGCGAGCGACCATCGTGGCGCGGCGGACACGGCGCATCGCTTCAAGGCTGCTTTCCCCAGCGACCCCGCTTGCAACGCCTTCACCGAGTCCTACCACCTGTATGCCGCCGGGGATTACCCCGGGGCGGTCGTCGCCTTCGAGGCGGAGCGCAAGCTGCCCGGCTTTGTCCTCAACGCCTCCATCGTCAGCACCGCCCTCGAGGCGATGCGGCGTGACACCAACAGCTACGCGAAGCTCGAGCCGCTCGCCGCGCAGTTCGCCGCGTTGACGGGCGATGTCAGTCATCAAATCGCCGCGCTCGAATATCTCCCCGGCCTTGGTCTCACGAATCAGGCCGTCGTCCTCGGCGCGCAGCTCCAGCCGAAACTTCAGGCCACGGCCTGGGGACCGCGCGTCCGCCTTGCGAATGCCCACGCGCTGCGGCGGGCGAACAAGCTCCCCGAGGCGGAGCAGCAGCTCGTGGCGCTCCTCGCGATTGAGCCCGCGAACACCGCTGCGTGGGACCTCTTCTCCGAAGTCGTGGCCCTGCAAAAGCGCCCCGAGGCCTATGCCAAACAGCTCGAAGCCTCGCTCGCCGCGACCGCCTCGTTGAAAAACGTCACGCTCCGCTCCTCGGCGCGCGGCCAGATTACTTACCGCCTCGCTGCGCTCGCATGGGCCAAGCCGGACCCGGACGCCGCCGCGAAGTTTGCCCGCGCGTTCCTTGAGGCTGACGGCGAGTCCAGCTACGGCGCGCAGGTCATCAAGATTGCCGCCGACGGGGCGTTCCTCGGCCTGCCCGAGGCGGCGAAGGCCGACGAGGACGCCGACACCGCGTTGAAGGCCGCGAAGGCCGCGCACACCAAAGCCGTCGCCGACGCGAAGAAGGCGCAGACGCCGGCCGCCGCCAAGGAAGCCGCCGAGAAGGTCGTCGCCACCGCCAAGGCCGCGCTCGACGCCGCGCAGGCCAAGTCCGACGCCGCGACGCAGAAGCTCACCGATACGCGCGCGAAGTCCGTGGCGAAGTTCGATGCGCTGCTGCCGTCACTGGAGAAGTATCTCACCCGCACGGTCGCGTGGGGGCCGGCGCTGGCCTCGGTGGATGCCACTTTCAAGCCGCATTTCCCGCCGAAGACCCTCGTCGCCGAGCACAAGAAGCTCAACGAGATGCTCGGACGCGTTCGGCAGGGCGATTTGGTGAAGACGGCGCTTTCGACCTTCCAGCAGGCGCGCGGTCAGGGCCAATGGGCACGGGCTGGACAATCTGGCGAGCAGATGCTGCCGAAGCTGCTGGAAGTGGGCGGCACACTCGGCCTCGAAGGCGGGCACGACATCATCGCCGCGATGTATAACGCCTCGCAGTGGGAGCGGGTCATCAACGCCAGCAAGCTCTACTTCGCGAAGTATCCCGGTGCGACCGGCCCGCTGCACTTGCTCGCGGTCGCCGGGCAAAACCTCGGGGCACCGAAGAACAAGGATGTGGTTGCGCTGGTGAACGACGTCGTGGCCAAGTCCGGCGGCAGCTACTGGCCGCTCGATGGCTGGAGCCACGTCCGCCAATACACCTTCTCCGTCGCCGAGCAGAGCCGCTCCGCCACGGACATGAGCGCGGAGTTTCAACAGTTGGCGACCTTGTATCCCGCCAGCGCCGGGCTGCCCGAATACCAGCGTCGCATCGGCGCCATGCAGGCGACCCTCGGCCAGAACGATGCGGCGAAGCAGACCTTGCTCGCCGCCTTGAAGGCCGCGCAGCCGACGGCCTCCGAGCCGGCCACGCTCCACACCATCGCGACCTCATTCACCAACGCCGCTGACTGGGCGCTGCCCACGCTCGACGCGTATCTCGCCCGTCCGCAGCGCGGCCCGCAGCAGGGCGGCATTCAGTTGCTGCGGGGCAACCTGTTGCTCACGGAGAAGAAGGACACCAACGCCGCCATCAAGTCCCTCCAGCTCGCCGCCACGCGTCCGGGCGACTTCGCCTGGACCGCGGCGAGCGTGCCGTGGCAGTGGGGTGAAACCATTTTGCAGACTGTCACCGCGACCAAGGCCGAGGACGCCAAGGCTGCTGACACCGCGCTGCTGGCCGACATCATCACCTCGCTCGGCGCGGTGCAGGCGCACTGGATGCCGGCGCTCCTCGTGCGGCAGGCGCAGCTTCTGCAAAGCCTGGACTTCACCCACACGGTCAACCGCATCACGGTCGGGATGAGCCCGAACGACGGCAACTGGCTCGCCAACTACTACATCCCGTGGTCGCAGCAGGTCACGGCGCTGAACCGCCCGGAACTCGCCGGCCTCATCCTGCGCTCGGCAGTGAACCGCTTCACCGGCGTGGACCCGAAGCTGCGCGCGCAGGCTTCGCAGGCGCTGTTCAGCCTGAGTAACAAGCACGGTTTCCCCGCCGCTGACATTGACGAGAAGCTGGAGTGGGCGCCGCTGCTCAAGTCCGCCATGAGCCTCCGCATGGGCGACCCCATCGCGGCGTGGAAGGCCTTCCAGGCGAACGAGCCGCTCTTCGCGAAGCACGAGGACAAGCTGCCCGCCGACTACATCCGCTGGGCTTCCGACCGCCTGCTCCAGCGCGACGATGAGGCTTCGCGTGACCTGGCCGAGAAGATCCTCCGCCGCTGGGTCATCGCGAACGAGACCTCGACCGTGGTGCCCGTCGAGGAGAAGGCCAAGACGCAGCTCGCGCTGGCGGATTACTATTTCAAGACCCTGCGCTACGACCTCTCGCGCTCGGAATGCACCTCGCTGATCAACCGCTTCCCCACGACCGCCGAGGCCGTGGACGCGCAGTTCCGCATCGGCGAGTGCTTCCTCCAGCAGAAGATGTATGTGGATGCGGCGAAGGTCTTCGAGAAGATGGCCAAGTCGAAGGACAAGATCGCCGCGAGCCGTGGCGAGTTCCTGCTGGGCGTGCTCGCGCAGCAGCGCGGCGATGTGGACGACGCGAAGGCACGCTTCCGCAACGTGATGGACCTCGCGCCCTCGAGTGACGTGGCGGACGGCATTCTCTACCGCCTCTCCGAACTCTACGGGCAGGAGAACCGTTTCCGCGACGAACTGATGTTGCTGCGCAGCATCGGCCTCATCGGCAGCAGCGCGAAGCAATGGCATCCGCCCGGCCTGCCCTTGAACATCGTGATTCAGGACGCCGACCTCGGCGTGAGCCGCGGCCAGAGCCACGTGCCCGTGGTTGTGATCACCAGCAGCGGTGACCGTGAAGTGGTGCGGCTGGAGAGCGGTTCGGCGGGCAAGGGCTTCTTCCGCGCCGAGTTGCCGACCGAGCTGGGTGACCCGAAGGCGGGCGACAACATTCTGCAGGTCAACGGCTCCGACACCATCACCTACGACTACCCGGATGAGTTCAAGAAGCAGTTCACCAGCATCGCCAAGCCGCGCTCGAACATCCGGCTCGCGGCGGACGGCGAGTTCAAGCTCTCCGCCACGGAGATCAAGGACGAGGAGGAAGTGAGCTTCGAGGAGAAGCTGCGTGAGCAGCGCCAGCGTTCCGGCAAGCAGGCTGGACTGGAGTTCCGCCAGGAGTTCCGCACGGGCAATTCGCTCAAGCCCGGCAACAACATCTACCTCCAGGTCAAGGATGCCGACCGCGATGTGAGCAAGGACGCGGACACCATCAAGCTGCTCGTCACCGCCGCCAGCGGCAGCAAAGTCACCGCCACGCTGACCGAGACGGGACCGCACACGGGCATTTTCCGCGGCACGCTCAAGACGGTGGAAATCGCGGCCCACACCTTCGCCAGCGACCGCTCAGTCGGCAACGACGCGGTGCGGGCGATTGACAACAACCCGAAGACTTCGTGGGAAGGCTTGAACGACGGCCGCGCGCCGAAGTTCATCGCCATGGACCTCAAGAAGGACACCAAGCTGGGCGCACTCAAGTGGAGCAACGACGGCGCGTTCAAGGACAAGCTGCCGGTTGAGTATGCCATCCAGGTGTCCACCAACCTCACGGACTGGACTACTGTGGCGGCGACCACGAACTTCACCGGCTCCACCGCCGCCCAGCGGGCGCGCATCGTGTCCACGAACTCAGGCAACTTCGCCGGGGCCACCATCCAGCTCACCAATGCCTCGGGTCGTTATGTCCGGCTGTTCATCGAGAAGTTCAGCGGCACCTCGGCGCGCATCGCCGAGATTGAAGTGACGGATGCCGCCGGCACGGTGCTGCTGCCCGCCAAGGCGGAAGCGGAAAGCGTCGCGGGAGACGCGCTCCGGCTCACGCCGAGCGACCGTGTCACCGCAGTTTACGAGGACGAGACGAGCATGGTCTCGCAGGGCAAGCCCCGCAACCTCTCGCAGAACATTGCCGCCACCTACTTCAACGGGACGATTGGTTTCATCGCCTACGACTTCAAGGCCAACCCCGGCCAGTCCATCCCGGAGACGTTTGTGAAGCAGGTCCGCCGCGTGGACCCCGGTCAGCGGGTCATCATCCGGGTGACCGACTACGACGCCGACAGCACGGACAAGCGCGACAAGGTGAAGTTCACGCTCAAGGCCGGTGACGGTGAACCGGTGAAGATGGAGGCCACGGAGACCGAGCCGTTCACCGGCGTGTTCACCAAGGAGTTCGACATCTGGTCGCCGCAGCGCACCAACGGCTTCAAGCTGGCCCCCGGCGAGTTGGTGGAGGTGGCGTATCTGGACGAGCAGAACACCGACCCGGGAGCGCCGTTCTTGCGGACGACTTACCTCGAGGCGGTTGCCCCTGGCGAAGTGAAGGCCGCCTTTGTGCAGTCACGCGCCACGGTCAACAAGGCGGGGGTGGAATTGTTTGAATTCAACTCGTCGCTCGACACCAACGCGCCCGCCATCAAGCCGGTCGCCTTCCGTCCGCCCCTCACTTTTGAAATCCTCGACCCGGCGGCGGCCAAGGACTCCTTCAGCGAGGTGAAGGCGACGCTCACCACCTCCGGGGGCAGCACCGTCGAGGTGATCTGCCCGCTCTCCGCTGTCGCGGGCGGCAAGCTGGCCAAACGCAAAGTGGCGGACGACGCGTTGGAAATCGGCCGGTTCGTCGGCCAAATCTTCATGAACCTTGGCGACAAGGATTCGCCGCCGACCATCGTGCTGGAGCCGGGGGACACCCGCACCCTGGTGGGGCGCCGCAACCCGGGCGTCGTGCAGGAGCAGCAACTGGCCAACGTGGTGCCGGTGCTGAACCTCAACGGCCAGGACGTCATCACCCTCACCTACAAGGTGGGGGACAAGGAATTCAAGGATCAGGCGCGGCTGTCCGTGCCGGCCAGCGTCGAGTTCACCGACAGCGGCTACGACAAGCCGGTCACCAACCTCTACATTGGCGACAAGATTTTCGTGGTCGTGAAGGATCTGACGGCGGATGCCACGGCCAACCGGGACAGCGTGGAAGTCACCCTGACCAGCCCGCGGGGCGAGAAGTTCACCGCCAAGCTGCAGGAGACCTTGAGCCACAGCGGCGAGTTCAGCGGCAGCTTCCCCTTGGTGGCCGGGGAAAAGCCCACGCCGGCCGACGAACGGATGGAGGCTTGGTTTGGTGACCCCATCAACCTCACCTACGCGAGCAAGACGGACGCGTCGGCGAAGTTCGAGAAGGCCATCAACGTGGTGAAGGGCACCGACGGCAACCTGCTGGTGTTTGAGAAGAAGTATGCGACGGAGAAGGTCGCCATCGAGTCCCAGTTCCGGATGGCGGAGGCTTACTTCGAGCTGTTCAAGAACTTCCGCGCGCTCAAGCAGCTTCCGGCCGCGACCAACGCGCTCAACGAGGGCATGCAGTTGCTGAAGGAGCTGAGCAACGACTACCCGAGCAAACAATACGAAGCCCGCACGGATTACCTGCTCGGCCAGTTCGCGCAGGAGTTGAAGAAATACGACGAGGCCATCGGCTACTACAAACGCATCGTCGCGAACCACTCCGACCACCCGCTCGCGCCGGACGCGCAATACAAGCTGGGCCAGTGCCACGAGGAGAAGAACGACATGGACGCCGCCAGCGCGGAATACGTGACGCTGGCCTACACCTGGCCCGAGAACCCGCTCGTGGCGAACGTCGTCGTCCGCATCGCGGAATACTTCTACAACAAGAAGGAGTATCCGACGGCGGCCGAAGTCTCGAAGAAGTTCGTGGACCGCTTCCCGACGCACGAGTGGGCCGAGCGCATGCTCTTCCGGTCCGCCCAGTGCTGGTTCAAGGCCGAGCAGTTTCAAAAGGCCGGCAAGGAATTTGACCTGCTCGTCGAGAACTACCCGCGCAGCAAGTTCCGCCCGGACGCCATCTTCTGGGCTGGTGAGTCCTATCGCAGCGGCAACCAGCTCGAGTTTGCCTATCGCCGTTACAAGCGGGCGACCTGGGATTATCCCGAGAGCGATGCGGCGAAGTTCGCCCGCGGCAAGCTGGTGCTGCCCGAGATGGTGAACATCGCCGACCGGGACGTGCAGCAATAGCAGACCAGCCGGAGCGCCACGGAAACCATTGAGCATCCGGGCCGGTGGGTGGACGGCGGATGTGGCCGGTGTCCAAGTGGATCCTGTGGCCGGGCGAGAAAACTCTAAGAACACGATGCAAACGAAACCTCAAAATGTCCGCGCGGCAGTGCCGCTCAAGGTCTTGTGGAAGTGGACGGGCATTTCCACCGTCCTCCACATGCTCCTCATCGGGGCGCTGTGCGGCATCAGCTACATGAACCACCAGAAGGCGGAGGCCGCCCGTCAGGCCAAAGCCGCCGCCGAGGACGCCGCGCTCAAGAAAAAAGAAGCCGAGGACGCCGCCAAGGCCGCCACCAACGCCCCGCCCGCAACCGCGACCAACGCTCCGACCGTGGCCGCCCAGGCTCCCACCACGCCAGCGGCAGCCCCGCCCCCGGCCGCCAGCACGAACCGCCAGGCTGACGCCGAGAAAATCCTCGGCATCGACAAGGTGGCCAAGCCCGGCGACCTGCCCAAGAGTCCGTTCTCCTCGAAGAACGACGACTTGTTGAAGGATTTGAAATGAGCGTTCTTGGTTCGAGGTTCGGGGGCCAAGGTTCGGGGGCGGCGTGCATCCGTCTTCATGGTGTGCCCTGCACGGGGCGGACGTTGGACGTTGGACGTTGAGCGTTGGACGTTTCCCCTTCATCGATGCTGCCCTCCCCGCCATCGCCCGCTGCCCGCGTCTGGAATCCCTTCCGGCGCGATGCTGCGTATTGGCAGGGCAAGCACGGCCGGTTGCGGCGCTACATCACCTGGTCATTTCTGGGGCACGCCAGCGTCCTGCTGGTGATTGTGCTGATGCCGCTCATCCCCGGCTGCAAGAAGACCTACGACCTCGTCAAAGGCTCCGGCAAGCCCAAGGCGATGATCAAGCAGATGAAGGTCGAGGTGAAGAAAGTGCAGCGGAAGAAGGTGCTGGTGAACCCGAACAGTTCAGTGGTCTTCGAAGTGCCGCCGCTCGAACTCACGCCGCTGAACCTCAAGGAAGTCACCGCCAACGAATACAAAATCGGTCAGGGCGAAGGGGCCGGACCTGCGGGTTACGCATCCGGCCGCGAGGGTGCGCGCTTCATCTTCGTCCGGGTGCGTTACGATGGCGGGAACTGGGATTTCAACCTGCGCAATGGCGCGGACGAGAACCTGACGAAGGAGTTTGGTCGGCGGGCCAAGATGCCGGTTTCCACCATACCGCAGGATGTGACCATGCTGGAACTGGGCCGTTACGTGAAGGGCCGCGCGCCGCCGGTGGTGTTCATGGTGGGCAGCTACGCGTTCCGGTTCGATCAGCGGGAGATCAAGGCGGTCCGGAATTACCTGCTGGAAAACCGCGGCATGATCTTCGCGGACAACGGTGGCAACCAGTTCCACAGCGTGTTCCTCCGGCTCATGCAATCGGCGTTGCCGGAGGTGGCTCCGGTCGAGATTCCCGATGACGATCCCATCTACCAGGCTCCGTATCCGCTCAACGGTGCGCCGCCGCTCTGGGCGCACAGCGGCACCCGCGCGCTGGGTTGGAAGAAGGATGGCCGCTGGGTGGCCTTCTATCACCAAGGCTCCATCTCGGACGCGTGGAAGGACACACACGGCGGCACCAGTGCCGAGTCGGCGGAGCAGGCGTATCAGTTGGGCGTGAACATCCTCGCGCAGGCCATGGCCGGCTACAGCGAGTGGAAGATGATGCTCGAAGGGAAGGGACCGAAGAAATGAGTCCTTCGCCCAGTCCGGCGGGTGAAAATGCCTGCCACAGATTTGCTTCAGCAAACGTCAGATAACCGTTAACCAAAAAGAGAAACCTATGTTGTGGGAATGGATTGTTGCGGGCGGCATGACGATGGCCACCCTGATTTTGCTCTCGATCATCAGCATCGGCGTCGTGCTCGAGCGCCTCGCCTTCTTCAAGCAGGTGCGGATCGCCACGCAGGCGCTGCGCGACTCCGTCAAGGAACTGCTGGAAAAGAAGCAGTATGAGCAGGTGCTGGACCGCTGCCGCGAGAGCGAGTCGCCGCTGGCCGCGATGATCCTCGCCGAGGCCGCATCCGGGCTGGACGCCGAGAGCGCCGATGCCGAGCGCGTGATGGTCCTCACCATGCGCGGGGAGATGGCGCGGCTGAAGCAATACCTGCCCATCCTCGCCACCATCGCCTCGATTTCACCGTTCGTGGGACTGTTCGGCACCTGCAAGGGCATCATCGCCGCCTTCTCGGACATCGCCACGCAGGGCATGGGCGGGCCGAGCGTCATCGCGGCGGGCATCTCGGAGGCGCTGGTCGCCACCGCCACCGGCCTGCTGGTCGCCATCCCGGCGCTCATGTTCTACAACTACTTCAGCAAGGCCATCTCGAACATGGCGCTGGAGCTCGAGGCGCAGGCGTTTCAAGCCTATCGCGACCTGCGCGCGCAGCTTGCCGCCGCGAAGAAATGACCCTTTGAGCCGCGCCCATCTGTCCGCCACGGAACAACGCCCCCGACCCCACCAAGCTTATGGCAATGGATGTCCAAGACGACTCGGATGAGCCCATCGCGGCGATCAACTTCATCCCGATGATCGACATCAGCCTGGTGCTGCTCATCATCTTCATGGTCGCCACCACGTTTGTGAACGTCACGGGCATTGACCTCAAGCTGCCCAAGGCCTCCACCAGCAAGAACGCCGAGAACAAGAGCGTCACGGTGCAGCTCAACATGCAGAAGGACGTCTTCCTCAACGGCGAGAAGACCACCTGGGACAATCTCAAGGCCGGCATCACGGCCAAGCTCGTCGGGGCCAAGGACCGCGCCGTGGTCATCAACATTGACCGCGGCGTGGAGTATGGTTCCGCGGTGAAGCTCATGGACATTGTCAACCAGTGCGATGCGGCCATCGTGCTCGCCACGGAAGTGGACAAGTGACCCGTGTCCTCGGTGGCTTGAAACACCTTTTCCCAGCCCAGCACATGAAAACTCGCCTGCTTTCCTTGTTTCTCTTTGGTCTGTTCGCGGCTTCATCCCTGCACGCCAAACTTGCCGCCGACCGTTGGATCCGGCTGACCGAGGAGGAGCGCCACCAGCTCACCCGGGCCGAGCGCTACGCGGACCAGAAGAACTGGAAATCCGCCCGCTCCGAATACGAACTCTTCCTCCAGCTCCACACCAAGTCCGAGGTGGCCAGCTACGCCCAGCTCATGTTCGCCGAGTGCACCCGCCAGCTCGGCCAGATCAACACCGCCATCGGCGAGTTCCGCAACGTCATTGATTACTTCCCCGACGCCATTGACGCCGGCAGCGCCCAATACTCGATCGGCGTCTGCCAGACCCAGACCGGCGACGCCGAGGAGGCCGTGAAATCCTTCGAGAAGGTCATCACCAAGTGGAGCACCAACGACTTTGGCGCCCTGGCCCGCAGCGAGGTCTGCCGAATCTACTGGCGTCTCGGCAAGCCCGAGAAATGGCTGCCCCACATGGAGTATCTGGCCACCGGGCCCTACCAGGCCCCGGACAACACCCTCCGCAGCAGCGCCCAGCACCGCGTGGTCATGCACCGGTTGGTCGAGAAGAAGACGGCTGAGGCCTTTGGGCTGGTGGACAGTGTGCGGAAGAAGGACTCCGTGCTGGTCTTCGCGCAATGGACCGCCGACGCGTTGCATGGACACCACATCCCGACCTATTACGGCGAGAAGGGCTCCAAACTTCGCACCACCATTGCCACCAACGCCGTCGCCTTCATCGAGAAGCAGCCGGTGACCGACCCGGCCGACAAGACCGCGTTGGAGCACTGGTGCGCCCGCATCCACGCCTATGCTGGCGACACCCCGGTTGCCATGGCCCGTTTCGCCGCCCTGTCCAAGAAGTTTCCAGAAAACGACACGTTCCGGGGCGAATACGCCGCCTATCTCCGCGCCAGCGGCAAGCTCGGCGAAGCCCGCCTCGTCTATCGCGAACTCAAAAACCAATACGTGGCCGACACTGAAATCGCCGAAACCTACGGCGAGGAAAAGAACTGGAAGAGCACCATCGAGGCTTATCAGGCAATGCTCAACAAGCACCCGCAGCACGCCGATGCGATTCAGTGGCGGCTGGGCGAGGTCTTTCATCAGAGGACCGGTCAATACAAAGAAGCCATCGCCTGCTACAATCAGGCCAACCGTGAACCCCAGTCACTCTTCCGCATCGCCGAGTGCCAAGGTGCCCTCAAGCAGCATGACGCCGCCATCCAGACCCTCGTCGGCGTGCTCAACTTCTTCAAAAGCGCCGCCCCCGAGGCCCAATACAAAATCGCCGGCCACCACGCCGCGAAGGGCGACAAGGAAGCCGCCATCCGCACGCTCAAGACGGTCTGCAAAGCTCACCTCAACACGTCGTGGGCCGGGCGCGCGCACCAGGATCTCACGCTCACTTATGGCATTGATGTCACGCTCGGCGGTGCGGCGAAGAAGGAAGAGAAGTAACCGGCTAGTGCCCGCTGTCGGGCTTCTGTTGCTCCTGCTCTTGGCCGGTGGCGGCGCGTTCGCGCAAATGCCTTCCGCCAAGAAGCCTTCCAGTCCCGACAAACCCCTCGACGACCTCGACGCGCTTCTCAAGGGCGATGTCCCCACGGGCACGCTTTTCCGCCTCGTGGACGCGGCGAACCCGAAACAACCACTCGCTCCGCGCCTCTTCTGGCGGCGCATCCCGGCTTTCACGGCGGCGCACACCGCCCCGGTCCGCTTTCGCCTGGGTGGCGATGAGATTATCGCGCCCAGGCAACTCACCAATGGTGCGCTGACGGAGCTGACCTTCGCCTATCCCATCGAAGGGCGGCGCAAGCTGGAGCCGGGCCGCTTCGTTCTTACGCCTGGGGATCTTCCACTCACGCTTGATGGTGGCCAGCTCAAGTCCGACCACCCGGCGCTCCGCATCGCCGGCGACGAGGTGCAAATCCGCTGCGCGCCCGTGCGCTTCGACGGCGTGGACGAGCGCGGTGTGCCCGTGCCGGTGCGGGTGACATTGCAGTCAGGCAAGGAATCGCTGCTGCGCGAACCCGCCAGCTTCAATCCGCTGCTCATCTGGCTTCCAGTCGGGGTGCGCTACCAGTCGAGCTTCGGCGATTTCACTCTCTCCGCGCAGGGCATGGTTGAGAACGCCGCGCCCGAGGCCGGTGTCACCGTGGCCAGCGATGGCCTGCGGCGCTTGGTGAAATCCACTGAAGCAACTGCCGCCAACCCCCCGCCCGCGAACCAACTCTGGCTCGTCCCGCACCGGGGCCGCATCGTCTTCGCCCCGCACGAGGAACCGTTCTTCACCGTCTTGGCGCCGCGCGGTTTCCCCGGTGGCGATGCGAAGCTGATGCTTGGAGCGCGGGCGTCGAGCGCACCGGGACCGGTTGGAACAACTCCGGCGTCAAGCGGGCGGGACGCCCGCACTCCCATCGTCCTTGGCACGCTCTCGCTTCCCGCCGTTCCTCAAACCGACTTTGATTCCCGCGCCTTCACCCTCCGCGCGGGTGACCTCCCGCCCGGGGACCACGAGCTGTGGGTCGAGTCGGGCGGCTCGAAGTCCGAGCGCATCCCTGTCACCATTGTTCCGTGGGAACCGCGCAGTTCCTTCTTCACCCACACCACGAGCCATTGCACCGGCCAGTGGCCCACGAATGATGCCGGCTTGAAACTCCTCGCCGACGCCGGCGTGCAGATGGTTTCGAGCACCGGCCCCCGCAGTGTGCTCGACACTGCCCTGCCTACCTTCCCGCGCGCCGCTGGCGGACCGGCCGAAGCCAGTCTCCGCCCCGCTGCGAATGACTTCCTCCTCGAACGCCTGCTCCGTCACGGTCTCCGCTCCGCCGACCTCGCGCCGATGCGTGGCGAAGTGCTCTACCTCGAATCCCTCTCCTACCACCATAGCTACGTGCCGACCGTGGATCGAATGATCCGCAAGCTCCAGCTCTACACGCAGCAGACTGCCGACTATCCCTCCGCGTGGGGCGTGAATTACTCGTGGTTCCCGCAGCTCGGCGGCTACTCCGAAGGCGGCGTCCCCACCGACGCCCACGTCGGCGACCGCAATCGTGCGCTGGGTGAGAAGCTGGCGAAGGCCGGCCTCGCGCCGCTCACGAAGGAGGAACGCCAGTTCCACGCGGACAATAAGTTCTCCCCCGATCCCGCCGCCCGTGCCAAGGCCCTTGAACTCCAGCGCCGCGCCGTCGCCCACTGGAAGGCGCAGCAAGACCTCGGCTGGGGCCAGCACAACAAACTCTACAACGACGCCGTCCGCGAAGTCCGCCCCGACACCCAATGCCTGCTGCTCGAAAACGCCGGCCACGACGGCCTCAAGCGCACGCGCTCGCTCTTTGGCGACATGGCCGCGAGCTTCTACGGCACCTACACCGACTTCGGCGACTGGCCGATGTCCGCCGGCTTCACCACCGACTGGGCGCGCGGCAACGCTCCCGAGCGCCCCGTGTGGCTAACGACCAGTTGGGGCACCTCGCCCGAAGGCTCGATGAAGAGCCTGCTCCACGCCTTCGCGCGCGGCGTCGCGGGCGCGGGCGTGCCCATGCAGGAGGATGCCGGCATGGCCGTGCTCACGCGTCGTGCGAAGGGTCTCGCGTTCGTCACCCAGTTCGGAGCCATCGCCACGCGCGCGCAGCCGGACCACCGCTTTGCCATTCTCAGCACCGCCTCGCAGCAGGTCTTCGCCGGCGGCCATGCGCAATACCTCTATCACGCGCTCTACAGCCATCTCACGCGTCTAGGTTGCGCGCCTGTCATCGTGGACGACGTGGTGGCCGTGGAGAAAGGCATCTCTGCCGCCGTGAGAGTGCTCTTCCTCGTGCGCCAGCAGCAGCCGCTCGAAACCGAACTCGCCGCCGCCCTCACCGCCTTCCAGCAACGCGGCGGCAAGGTGCTGCTTACCGGCGATTGCCTCGTGGAGGTTGCCGGTGCAATGAAACTTGCGCCGCCCATCAAGCAGCTCTGGGAGCTCGGGGGCTTCACCGCTGATTCGCACGCGAACCTCGCGAAGGAGTTCGTGGACAACTGGCGCGCCCCGCTGACCGCCGCGCTTGCGCAAACGGGCGTCGCCCCGCTCGCCACCACCGACCCCGACCGCGCGTTCGTGGCGTGTCTTGAAGCCGGCCCAGTGCGTTACGCCGTCGTCATCGCGGACACGAAGGGCAAGCACTCGAATCACTTTGAGCCGACCGCCGCCTTGCCCGTCTCGCTCGAAGGCACCGGCTGGACCGTGCGCAATCTGGTGACGCAGGAGACGCTCAAGACAGGCACCCAGAGCGGTCGCACCGAAGTCACCGTGGACCTCGTGACCGAGCCAGTGGCCGTGCTCGCGTGCTATCGCAGCGCGCCCGCCGCACTGGCCGCGCAGGTCAGCTTCAACCCAACTCGGCCTGCGTCTCTCCCTCTTCTCGGGGAGAGGGCCGGAGTGAGGGCAGCCGCTGCCACGGTCACCGCGACCGTAAGCTCCTCCACCGGCACTGACCTCGGCCCGCTCCCACTGCGCATCGAACTCCGTGACCCCGCCGGCGCATTGCACTCCACCCTCTATCGCGCCGCCGGCGAGGGAGCCCGCTTCCACCTCGGCGCGCTCGCCCACCCCGGCCAGTGGCAACTCAGCATTCAGGAGCAACTCACCGGCCTCACCCTCACCGAGAAGCTCCCTTGGCCGCCGACTGAAAATTGGAAACTGAACACGGAACACTTTTCCCCCGTCCCCGAAGTCCACCTTGTCAACGAACCCCACCTCCGCGCCTTCACGCGCCGCACTGGCGAGAAGCTCGTCGTCCTCGAACCCGGCCAGCAAGCGCTCCTGCCCGCCGCGAAGAAACTCGTCGAGCGCCTCACCGCCGCCGGCCAGCGCGCGCGGCTCTGGCAAGTTCGCGGCGAGGACTTCGACACCATCCCCGTCCGCTGGTATCCGCAGCCCGACGACCTCGCGCGGCTCCAACTCGTCTCCGCCGGCCAGCTCGTCGGCTGGCGCGGCAACCTAGTTCCGTTCATTGACAAGGTGAAGCGCGCGCACGTCCCCGAGCGCGGCGGCTACGCGGAGGACGGCCCGTTCTTCATGGTGGGCGCGGACTGCGTGGTCTTCAGCGGCGGCCTGCTCGCGGAAAGCCTCCGCGCCGTGACCCCGTGGATGAACACACCGAACGCGCCCGGCCGCGCCCAAGGCCGCGTGGTCATCTGCTTCAGCCCCTTCGCCGCCGGCAAGCAAGTTGCCGCCCTCGTCGCCAATGACACCGCCGGCTTGGAGAAAGCAGCCGACAAGCTCGCCGACTTGGCCAGCACGCGCGCAGCGACCACCGCCCGTCCCGGCGAATTGCAGTCGCCGGTCGTTGCCTCCGAACCCGCAACACGGCGACTGCAAGTCGCCGGCACGCCCCAACCCGTCGCCACCCCGTTGCGTAACTTCACTCCGCTCCAACGCACCGTGAAACTCCTCGCCAACGCGGACGGCAAGGCCGCCGTCTTCCTCGACGGCAAGGCCGACACCCTCGCCTTCGTGGACGAGACCGGCCGCGTCACCGCCACCGTCGCCGCCGAATCTGGCGTGGTCGCGCAAGCCCGCATGGACGACCGGGGCCGCGTCTGGACGCTCACCGCGCGCGGCATCGCGAAGGACAAGGCGTGGCACTTCGAGAACGCCCACGAGTTGGTTTTTCGATCGATTGCCCCCAACGGCACGCTGGAGAGCGAAGCCGTCGCCTACAGTGGGGAAACTCACGACCTGCCGCCCGATTACGAGGGCGGTGTCGCCATCGGCCACGATGGTGGTTTTGCGTTCGGTCGGCGAGCGGCCGTGCTTCTGGGAGGGTTCACGAATCCCGAAGATTCGGCGCTCGCCTTGGGCTGCCGGCTCTACGATGACCTCCGATTTGTGCGGAACCGCTTCGAGGTTCGAAACCCGCGTTTCCCGGTTGGCATGACGTTTTCTCGTTACTCCCACTACCTGTTCTTCACCATGGACACCCGCCCGCGTTTCGGCGGCATGGGCGTCACCTCGCCCGCGCCTGTGGGCTGCGAGGCGGTCTTGGTAAACGCGCGGACCGGTCAGCGTCTGTGGGGTCTTCGTGCCGAGGGCGAGAACAGCTCTGCATACGGGGTGCTCTCGGGCTTTGCGGCGGTGAGTAACGACGGCGAGTTTACCGCACTTGCGGATTACGATGGAAGCATCCTGCTGGTGGACAAGGCTGGGAAGGTCGTGCTGCGGGAGTCCGTCGCCAAGGCCACGCATCGCAATGAAGTCCGGCGGGGCCCGCCCGGCGGCGTGGGCGTGTGGATCTCGTGGAACGGCTCGCTCGCCGCCTGGGCCTTCCGCGACGCACTTCATGTGGCGCACGGCGGCAAGTTGACCCGCATCACTCCGCCCGCTTCTATCGTAGGTGGAGCTGTCAGCATGCAGGAGGCGCTGGTCTTCGTCGCTTGCGCCGATGGTGAGGTGCTGGGGTATGCGCCGGACGGCACGAAGAAATGGGCCTTCGCCAGCGGCGGGCCGAACCCGCAAATCGTATCCACCTCGGGCAACAGCCATGTGCTCGTGGCGAACAGTGCGGGTGAACTCATCCTGCTGGACCGCGCCGGGCGGGAAGTGCGCCGAACCAATCTCGCGGCGGTTGCTGACCGCGAGAAACATCCGGTGCAACCGGCGGCGACCTTCCGCCGACACCAACCGCCGCTGGAACCGCACGACCCCGGCACTCTCGTGGTGGCGCGAGAACTGTTGGGGGCGAAGCTGGTGGACTCATGGAAATTCGCCGGGTCGCCGGTCTGGAAGTTTAACCACAGCTTTCTAACCGTCACCTCAGCCATAGAACTAAGCGCCGGCGCGGCGGAGGGCGAGTTCTTCCTCCACCTCGTCTATCGCCGCCCCGAGTCGAACCGCGAGACCACCGTGACCACCACCGGCGCGGACGGGTCGGAGAAATTCCTCCTCGATTTGCCCACGCCGCAGTTCCGCGTCGTGGACATCCCGGTGCGCGGACCGGGGGTGAAGGTCACGGTCAGCGCGGATGGCCCGCTGGAAGTTGCGGAGTGCTCGCTCTGGAGCTTCAAGTGGCCGGGCGGCAACAAGCTCTACGTCGCGCCCGCCGCAGGCACTGGCGACCCGCTGGCCGCCGCGTCGCCCAAGGGCGCGAAAAGCGGTGGTGACTTGAACCTCGACGACTTGCTCGACGCTGGGGGAGCATCCGGCAAGGCGAAGGAGGCGAAGATTTACGTCTTCAACCCCGACCCAGATCAAGTGAAAGGCCCGTATCTCAAGCCCAGCGCGGACCCGATGACGGTGTTGAATGGCCGACGCTTCGGCAACGGCAAGCTGCCCGACTGGGTGAGTGGCAAGCCCAATTACAAGGGCGCGTGGCTCACCGTGGACTTTGGCAAGCCCACGCCGCTGAAGCTCGTGGCGACCTATGAGCGCGTGAGCCGCCAGTCCGCCGTGAGCGCGAACATCGCCATTTTCTCCGGCTTCGACCCGAAGGAGAACGAAGCCGGTGACTTGCTTGCCACCGCCGTGGGCAGCGACCAATTCTGGCGGCTCTTCCCGGTGAATGCGTCCCGGACGACAGTGCTGGGCATCCACCTCTTCGGTGGCAGCGAGCGCCCCGAGGGCTTGAGCGAGGCGGAGGCATATTGAGCCTGATTTCCGAAATTGAATCCGAGCCGAGAACGAGGAGTGCGGCATTCCTGCCGCAAAATCGTGAGCGGCTCGGGGCTGGTTCAGCCGCACATTTCCTGCCGGGCTTTCTGCGGCGTGAACGCCGCGCTCCAGCCGCGTCGCTAGGTGGCCTGTCCAGGTGCGTCTGTTCGTGGCTGGCATTCGCCTCCGCCCTGATGCTGGGCTTGGGCGGGGTGGGGTGCTCTCGTCCGGCGGCGGATCCCGCCGTTGCGAAACCCGTTGTCGCCACCCCTGAGCCGGTGAAACCGGAAGCCCCTCCCGAGTCCGCCCCCGCCCCGGCCACGCAGCCGAAGCAGAAGGCCGTGCCGCTGGCGTCCGGCTTCGCGAAGGCCGAACTCGTGATGGATCTGGGCGACGGCGTCACGATGGACTTTGTGCTCATCCGTCCGGGCCGGTTCCAGCGCGGCGCATTGGATGGCACGACGAACGAACGGCCCGTGCATGAGGTCACGGTGACCCAACCGTTTTATCTGGGTCGCTGTGAGGTGAGCCAGGCGCAGTGGCTGGCGTTCATGCCGGACAATCCAAGCTTGTTTCAGGATCCGCAGTTCCCGGTGGAGCGCGTGAGCTGGCAGCAGTGCCAGCAGTTCCTCGTCCGGCTCGGCGAGCGGCAGCCGAAGTGGAAATTCACCCTGCCCACCGAGGCGCAATGGGAGTTCGCCTGCCGCGCGGGCAGTGCGGAGCGCTTCACGTTCGGGGCGGGGGAAGAGGAGCTGAGCCTGCATGCGTGGTTCCATCGCAACTCCCGCGCCACCACCCATCCGGTCGGCACGAAGAAGGCCAACGCCTGGGGCCTGCACGACATGCACGGCAACGTGAAGGAGTGGTGCGCCGACGGCTTCGCCCCCTACAGCGATGGCGCGCTGACGGATCCGCAAGGCCCGGCCAACGCGGTGGGCCGCGTGTTCCGTGGCGGCGGGTGGAATGACTACCCCGCCCAATGCACGGCCAGCACGCGCGACTTTCTCTATCCCGTGGGCTACGACGATGATCTCGGCTTTCGCGTGCTGGCGGTGCCCCGGTGAAGCCCCATCGGGCTGGAGCGAACTTCCTCAGGCAGTTTCCGAAGGAGGAGTGCGTCGCCAGAGCCACCAGCAGCCCAGCAGCGTGAGCAGCGACAGTCCTGCCCCGACACGGAACGGCCAGTCCACGTAGTCCAGGCGGACCATGCTCTTGCCGGCGGGGATGGGGATGGCTTGGAAGGCGTGGTTCGCACGGAGCACGGGGGCCGGCTGGCCGTTCACCGTCGCTCGCCAACTTGGGTAAAAGTTCTGTGCGATGACCACGACGGTCGGCGCGGCGGCCTCGGTTTCAATCTCGATGAGGCTCGTTGCGCCCGCGTCCGTGCCGGCGACTTGCAGTCGCCGTCCGTTGCTGTCGTTGCCCGCCAACGGCGATTGCAAATCGCCGGCACGGGGCTGGAAGTGGCGGACGCGTGCGGTGGCTTCGACCCGGTTGGTGAACTGGGCCGCAGCGGCGTCGGGGATGAATGCGGCATCGCGGGGGTTCCAGTCTGCACGCTTCAGATTCGGAAGTGGGATTTTCTCCGCATCGTCGCCGTGAACGACTCTTTGTCCCGCGCTGGCCAGCGGCATCGCTGTCTCTCGCCTCTCCCACTGCATCAACCCGCCGGCCTTCGTCGTGTGCGTCACGCCGAGGAAGTCCATGAGGTTCGCCGGCGCGGGGTTGGTGGTGCCGTAGAGGAAATACTCCACGTCGTTCCACTCGCGCGTCACGAGCGTGGACGCGCCGTTCACCTTGGGCAGGCTGTCGAGCAGGTTCAGGTTGCCCCAGAACGCCAGCCGCTGGCCGATGAAGTCGTCGTAGAACTTCGGCACCATCCGCGTGTGCAGGGCACGCTCGGCTAGTGGACTCAGCATGATGCGCGACTCGCCGAGCTTCGGCGCGGGCGTGAGCGCGCCCTTGCTGGCGTGGTAAGCGGCGGCCAGACCCGGCTCGAAGGCGGCGGCGGGGATGGTGGGGTTGAGACCGGGCAGAGAGGTGGCCCCGCAAAGTGGAATCATGATCACCACTAGCAATGGGGTCCAGCGATCAATCCGGAGGCTCTGATAAAACATGGTCACCGGAGAAGTCATCAACAAGAAGGTGAAAATCAGCGTTTCCAACAGCAGGCGGATAGTTTTGCCACGGTTGACGGTTTCACTTGGCAAGATGTCGCCATCAAGAGCGGCTACCAACCCAAGGGCGAAAACCAAACCGACGACCGCGAGGGAACTTTTTGCATCGTATAAAACGGAACGCTCTGCCACTGCCCGGTCGGAAGCTGGTGGTTCAAAGAGATGGCGGATGCCCCACGCCGCCAGCAGCGGCACCGTGAAGGCCGCCAGCAACAGCGCCTTGACCGGGAAGCGCATGATGCCCAGCGGCAGCACCTCGCGCAGCCAGCGCCAGAGCACGAAATTGTCCCCCATCGCCAGCAGCACGGCCACCAGCGTCGCCGCGCCGAGCAACTTCACCTCCGGCGTCCGCACACGCCACACCGCCAGCAGCGCCAGCGTCAGCGGGACGATGCCGAGATAGACCGACGGGAAGAACGACTGTCCTATCATCACGAACACGCCCTGCTCGGTCTGGAAGTTCATGAAGAGCGGGAAGAACAGGTTCACCCAGCCCCAGCCCGGCAGCGACCAAAACGTGTTCACCGCATCCCCGCTGCGCTGCGAGAGCGAGAGGAGCTGGAAGAAGGGGAGGAGCTGCGCGGCGCAGAGGCCGGTGATGAGGGCGATGACGGCGGCGAAGCGCGTGAGGAGTGAGAAGTGATTAGTGATTAGGGGTGTGGGCGGCTCGTGGGTGGAGACGGATGATGCGGGAGTAGGCACGCGTTCTCCCTCACCCCGGCCCTCTCCCGCTGGGAGAGGGGGAGACGCAGTCAGCGGCGAAGCTGATTCGAGCGTTGCTGACTTCCGATCCGAAGGACCAGCAGCGGGATTGGCAAGCGGCGCTTCCGCGGCTCCAGCCCGCGTGCTTGTGCCCTCCCTCTCCCAGCGGGAGAGGGCCGGGGTGAGGGAGGATTTGCCCTGCTCACCGCTGCTCTCTTGCGCCGAGAGACTTTGGACCTCGGACTTTGGACCTTGGGCCCAATCCACGACGAGCAGCGCCGCGAGAAAACCCCACGTCAGCAAGATAATTTCCGGCGCGCCGGTGAGCATCTGCATCGCGCCGGCCAGCGCGGCGAGGACGATGCTTCGCCCGCCTTCCTGCCACGCGCGCCGCGTCGCGAGCGCGACCCACGGCATCCAGCCCAGCGCGACGAGGTAGTTCGGGTAGATGACGCAGCCTAGCACCAGCCCGCTGAAGACGAACGCCACGCCCGCCACCGCCGCGCCGAAGCGGCTGCCCGTCCACCGCTCCGCCAGCGCGCGCATCCCCAGGCCGCCGAGGAACAGGTGCGCCACGCAGAAGAACCCCAGCGACCACGGCAGCGGCAGCAGCAGGTAAATCAGCGAGCCGGGGTAGAGCGTTTGCGTGTTCCACTGCGCGAGGAAGGGTGCGCCGCAGTTCACGTAGGGATTCCACAGCGGGAAGAAATCGCCGCTCCAGAAGCACTCGCGATGGAAGTGTGCGAACGGATAGCCGAGGAACCCGTAGTCACGATAGAAGAACGCCTCGCCGCCGAAGAGCACGCGCCAGAACGTGACGGCGAGGAGCGCGGCGAGCACGAAGGCGAAGCGGGGCGGCGTGAGCCAGGCATCCGCCGCGCCGGGGTCTGGCGTCTGGGGTCTGGGGTCTGGGGTTGGGGCGTCGGCGGTCACGAAAGCGTTGTTTGTGTAGGTGACGACGTCAGGAGTCTCCAACTTTTTCCCGGTTTGAAGTGAGACTCCTCACGTCGTCTCCTACGGATATTCTGCCGCCCCGCCACCACAGAAAGCCACACACCGCCAGCCCCGCCAGCGAGATGCCAACGCCGAGGCGGAATTTTTCATCCACATACACGAGGCGGACGGTGTGCTTGCCGGCGGGGACGGCGAGGGCTTGGAAGGCGTAGTTCGCGCGCCAGAGTTTCACCGGCTGGCCGTCCACGAACGCGCGCCACGGATGATAGAACGACTGCGCCACGGTCACGAGCGTCGGCGCGTCGGTCTCGACCTCGGCGAGGATTTCGTGGGCGGCAAAGCGGCGGGTGGTGACGCGGGCGTTGGCGGCGTTGGTTGGCACCGAGCCTTGGGCTTTGGGCGGAAGATACACAACGCGGCGCGGGTCGAAGTCCGAGGCTGTTAGTGCATTGAGTGTAGCGGTCGTTTCAATGAACTCGGGCAGCGCGCCGACGGCTACCAGCGGCCGTGCGGTTTTCCGAAATGCAGAGGAACGGTCAGGGCTCGATTGAGACTGGGTCGCCACGCTGAGGAAATCCAGCAGGCCCGTGGCCGCGGGGGCCTTCGCGCCCCCGACCGGATAGATCAGCCGCTGCAACGCATCTTGCTCGCGGAGTCGCAAGTTGGAGGAGCCGTTCACTTTGGCGACATCGTTCGCCAAATTGAGATGAGACCAAGACTCAACTCGTTTCAGATACAGGTCCAAGGATCGGACATGAATGTTGGTAGCTTCCTGTGTTGTGTTTTTCAAACCGCCAGGGTGACGCATCTCCTCCGAGATGTGCCGTCCGAACAGCAACAAGTCCTCTCGCTCCGGCGTGATGAAATACCGAGAGCCTACGGAGTTCCGATCCGCGTTGGACCTGAACAGTTGTGAATCCCACTTGTCGGCTAGAAGGTTGGCACTCACTAGCGGCGTCTGGTTCGGCTGATGCGTCAGCGGGTCGGCGGCGACTAGGACGAGGAGCGCGGCGGCGGCGAGGAGGCGTTCCCGCGCCGCGCGTGCGCCGAGGCCGGCCACGACGGCGAGGGCTCCGAGCGCCGCCGCCAGCCACGTGAGTCGGGCGAGGGCGTTGGCCCGCGTCTCCGGCCAGCGGTCGTATTGAAGCGGGTGCTGCTGGCCGAGCCAGATGATGAGGGCCGTCAGCGCGGCGAGGGCAAAGGCAATGCGGAGGAGCGGGGCGGTCGCGGGCTCGTTGGTAGCAGCCGACGTGAGGAGGCTCTGACTGGATTCCGCATTCCGCATTCCGTGTTCCGCGTTTTCAGATAGAGCCTCCTCACGTCGGCTGCTACCGCGCAGGAGCCACGCGACGCCGAAGGCGGCGAGCATCGGCACGGTGAAGGTGGCGAGGAGGACAAACTTCACGGGGAAGCGCGTGATGCCGCCGCCGGGCAGCAGGTTCTTCAGCGCGGTGTAGAGCAAGCCCGCGTCGCCGAGCGCCATGACGAGGGCGAAGAGCGTTGCGCCGGCGAGCATCCAGACGCGGCGTTCGCGGAGCTTCCACACGGCCAGCAGCGCGAGCGCGAGCGGCGCGAGGCCGAGGTAGTAGCTGGAGAGAAATTCCTGGCCCACTTGAGTCCAGAAGCCCTGCGGCGTCTGGCCGTAGCGAAAGAGCGGCACGAGGAAGTTCGCCCAGCCCCACGGCGGCATCGGCCAGCGGGCGTCGCGATAGGCGGCGTCGCGTTGAGAGTGGGCGAGGAGGTCGAAGAAGGGGAGGAGTTGCGCGGCGGAGAGGGCGGTGATGAGGGCGATGACGAGGGCGAAGCGGGTGAGGAGTGAGAAGTGATTAGTGATTAGTGGGGAGGGGTTCGGAGATTCGGGAGCGATGGGTTGTGCGTGGCTTGCCCCCTCACCCCGGCCCTCTCCCCCGGTGGGGGCGAGGGGGACCGAGGTTGTGGGTGCGTGGTGCGGTTCAGTGGCTTCGTGCGCCGTGGGACTTTGGACTTTGGACTTTGGACTTTGGACCCATTCAGCGACGAGCATCACCCCGAGCAGCCCCCACGTGAGCACGACAAGTTCGGGCACGCCTGTCAGCATCTGCATCGTGCCGGCGAGGGCGGCGAGGACGAGTTTGCGGCCGCCTTCGCGCCAGGCTTGCTCGGTGAACAGCACGATCCACGGCAGCCAGCCGAGGGCGACGCAGTAGTTCGGCCAGGTGATGCACGCGAGCGGCGCGCCGTTGAGGGCGAAGGCTGTGCCGGCGACGGCGGCGGCGAAGCGGTTGCCGGTCCAGCGTTCCGCCAAGGCCCGCGCGCCGAGGCCGCCAAGCCAGAGGTGCAGCAGGCAGAAGACGCCCAGCGCCCACGGCATAGGCAGCGCGACGAAGAAGAGCGAGCCGGGGTAGAGGCACATGGTGCCCCACTGCGCGAGGAAGGGCGCGCCGCAGTTCGAGAGCGGGTTCCAGAGTGGCAGCTCGCCCGCGCGCAGGCTCTCGCGCAGGTAGTGCGCCGCCGGGTAAGCCATCACGCCGTAGTCGGAGCGGAAGAAGGTCTCGGTGCCCAGCCAGATGCCGGGGAAGGCGAGGACGAAGGCGAGCAGGAGGAAGGCGGCGAAGCGGCGCGGAGTGAACCAGTCGGGCAATTGCGAATTGCGAATTGCGAATTGCGAATGGGCGGTGGGTTCGGTCACGGCGATGGGGTAGGAGACGACGTTAGGAGTCTCTGACTTCTTCCCGAGATGGAGTGAGACTCCTCACGTCGTCGCCTACGGGAATCAGGCGCGCCCGCCACCAGAGCACACCGCACGCGATGAGCCCGAGCGCGGACAGCGCGAAGCCGAGTTGAAGCTGCCGGTCCACATACTCCAAGCGCACGGTGCTACGGCCGGCGGGGACGGGCACGGCTTGGAAGGCGTGGTTGGCGCGGAGGAGGTTGGCGGGCTGGCCGTTCACGGTGGCTTTCCAGGGATGATAGAAGGATTGCGCGATGACGACCAGCGCGGGCGCGGAGGATTCCACTTCGCACTCGATGCGCTGGGCGGCCCAGTTGGTGGTGAGGATGCGGGTGTTCGTGCCGGCGGTTTGCAACCGCCGTTCGGTGCGTTCGCTTGCCACAGACGGCGACTGCAAATCGCCGGCACGGGGTTTGTCCCACGGGTGGAGGAAGACGGTTTCTGCGGGGTTCCAGTTCGTGCCGGCCATCGCGGGCAGGGAAATTTCTGCGGCGGCGAATTCGGGGCGTTGCCCGGCGGTGATGAGGGGGAGCGCGGTGTCGCGGCGGTGCCACTTGAAGATGTTGGTCGGCGAACTGACGTGCGCGATGCCGAGGAAGTCCGCGAGCGGGCCGGGAAGCGAGTTCGTGCCGCCGGACAGGAAGAGGCGCGCCTCGACCTCCTGCTGCGGGCGCAGGTAGAGGCTGAAGATGCCGTCGGTTTTGGCGAGGCCATCGAGGAGGTTCAAGTTGTCGTAGAGCCCGATGCGCTGGAGGAGCAGGGTGTCGGCAAGGCTGGAGAGCAGTTTGCTTTTGAACTCTTTCAGCGCGGACCAGGTGAGCGACGCGCGGGCAGTGCCGTCGCGGGGCGCGGGCGAGAGCGCCTGCAAGTCCGGCTGGCCGGGTTGGAGGTAGCCGGGCGGGACGCGCGGGGTGAGGTTCGGCAGGTGCAGCCGCAGGTCCGCGAAAAGCAGGCCCACTGCGGCCAGCGACCAGAGCGTCTGCCGCCATCGGCCTTCCGCGTGCCGCAGGCCGAGCACGGCGGCCGTGGTGAAGACGACGAAGAGTCCGCTGGCCAGCGCGCTGAAGAGGAGGAGCAGTTGCGTCTCGAGGCCTTCGCCCGCGAGCGGGTTGAACCAGCCGAGCACGGCGATGAGCACGATGGCGGCGGTCATCACGGCAGTAATCGCACGGAGGCGGTGGCGCGCCATGCGGGCGCGGGTTTCGTCCACGGCGGCAGGGGCGGTTGAGCGTTGAGCGTCGAGCGTTGAGAGCGGGGCTGGCGACTCGGTCGCGTCCGCTGCGTTGGGTTCCGTCTCCTCGCTTCGGCGGCTGCCGGTGTCGCTGTCGCGCAAGAGTTCCTTGAGGGCGAAGGCGGCGAGCATGGGCAGGATGAAGGTGAGCGGGATGAGGAACTTCACCGGGTAGCGCATGACACCCAGCGGCAGCACGCGCTCGAACAGGGAGTAGAGGAAGCCGCTCCGGCCCAGCGCCAGCACGAGGCAAACCGCACCCAGCAGGGACAGCACGCGTGAACGCCGGTCCGACACGCGCAGCACGCCGAGCAACGCCAGGGCCAGCACAGCGGCCCCGGCGTAGTAGGACGAGGTCCAGCTCTGCCCGCTGTGCAACGGCACTCCCGGCGACGTGAGCACGCAGCGGAACAGCGGCACGAGGTGGTTGGCGAAACCCCAGGCCGGCAAGGACCACACGGAGTCGCCGAAGCCAGCGTCACGCTGCGAGTGGCGCAGGAGGTCAAGGAAGGGGAGGAGTTGTGCGGCGGCGAGGAGGGTGACGAGGGTGATGAGGCCGAGCAGCCGGTGGTATCCGGTATTCAGTAACCAGTGTTCAGTGCTCAGCCCCGAAGCTTCGCTGCCAGTCGCAGGTTCCAGACGCCCGCTGGAAACGGAAAACTGAAAACTGAAAACTTTCCCCGCCGCGAGCGCAGCGATAATGCACCACGTGAACAGGATGACTTCCGGCGCGCCCGTCAGCATCTGCGCTGCGCCGACGAGCGCGGCCACGACGAGCTTTCTTCCGCCTTCGCGCACGCCGCTCTCCACGGTGAGCAACACCCACGGGAGCAGGCCCAGCGCGGCGATGTTGTTCGGCCACATGAGCGATTGCTGGGTGAGGCCGTGGAAGGCGTAGGCCACGCCGGCGACGGCGGCGGCGAGGTTCAGGCCGCTCCACCGGCGCGCAACGGCATACGCGCCGAGTCCGCCCAGCCACAGATGCAGCAGCATGAAAAACCCAAGCGACCACGGCAGCGGCAACAGCAGGTAGAGCAGTGAGCCGGGGTAGAGCGTCATCGTGTTCCACTGCGCGAGGAAGGGCAGGCCGCAGTTGTTGAGCGGGTTCCAGAGCGGCAGTTCGCCGCGCCAGAAGCATTCGCGGTGATAGTGCGCGATGGGGTAGCCGAAGACGCTGAAGTCGCGGAGGACGAAGCTCGCGGAACCGAGCAGCACGTCCGGCCATGAGGCGAAGATCAGCGCGGCGAGCAGGGCGGCGAAGCGCAGGGGCGTAAGGAAGTTGGCGGCGGGGGAGTTCAGGAAGAGTGATCAGTTTTCAGTGGACTATGGGAAAGCCAGATGAGTCCGGCCACCACGCAGCCGAGCGAGGCGAGGGAGAGCGCCGCGCCAAGGCGGAACGCTTGGTCCACATAGCGGAGTTCGATCCTGTGGCGACCCTCACTGACTTCGACGGCTTGGAAGGCGTGGTTGGCGCGGCGGATGGGCAGCTCGCGTTCGCCCTCGAAGGCTTTCCACGAATGGTAGTAAGTCTGTGCGATGACAACCCATGCCGGCCCTTCCGCCTCGACTTCGAGGTGGAGGTTTTGCGCGTCCCAGCGGGGGGAGAGGATGCGGGCTTTCACGGCGTTGGTGGCCTGGGCATAGGCGCGGAGCTCCGCAGGCAGATAGACGCCCTTTGCTAGCTCGAAATCGGCGGAGGCGAGGGCGCGCAGGGTGTTCGTGGCATTGGCGAAGATGGGTTGCTGGCCGGCGGTGACGAGCGGGAGCGCGTTCGTGCGGTGCGCCCAGGTGAAGAGCGTTTCGTTGGAGGAGATGCGCGTGATGCCGAGGAAGTCCGCGAAGCGCTCGGGGAACGGGCGGGCGGGGTCGTAAAGCAGCCACCAGGTGTCGGACAGCTCGCGCGGGAACTGGGAGAAGAAGCCGTTCGCTTTGGGCACGCCGTCGAGGAGGTTCCAGTTGGCGAAGGCGGCGCGGCGGGCACCGATGGCGTAGTTGAGGGCGTTGGGATTGTGCGCGTGGGCCATGAAGCCCTCCATCTCGCGGCTGACCATTGCGCGACCTTCGCCGAGGCGCGGCATGGTGGTGGAGAACTTCGCGACGCCCGGCTCGTAGGCTTGGGTGATGACGGCGGGGTTCTGGCGCGGGGCGTGGGTGAGGATGTCGGCGGCGAGCACTCCCAGCAGCAGGAAACGCGCGGCAAACTGGTTGAACTGTGCCCCGCCTCCAGCCACGCCGACCAGCGTGCCCACGCTCACGCCGAGCAGCAGCACGCGCACAAAGCCGCTGCGCTCCACCGTCGCGAAATGCGCATCGTTCCGAGCCCACCACAAAACCGCGAACACGACGCCGGCCAATAGGGTAGCGGTCCAGAAGAGCGGTCGCAGCGAGAGTTTGGCCAAACGAGCGAAGCCCTTTTCCAGTGTCAGGGGCGAGCCGGGCAGGGCAGGGCCTCGAAACATTGAAAGGCCCAGCGCCGCCAGAAACGGCAGCACCATCAGCGGCAGCAGCACATACTTGATGGGGAAGCGGATGAAGCCCAGCGGCGGGCAGATGGTTTTCAGCCAGTCGAGGAGGAACGCCTTCTGCCCCATCGCGAGCCAGACGCCCAGCACGGCGACAGCAGCGAGCAGCCAGACGCGCGGCTCGCGTCGCCGCCAGACCGCGAGCGCGGCCAGCGCCAGCACGCCGATGCCGGGGTAGTAACTGGAGGTCCATTGCTGATCGAGGTGCGTGAAGACGCCGAGCTTGTCCGGGGTCATGCGGAAGAGCGGGACGAAGAAGTTCGCCCAGCCCCAGAGTGGCATGGCGTAGAGGTTGTCGTCGTAGGCGGCGGTGCGATGCGAGTGGTGGAGGAGGTCGAGGAAGGGGAGGAGTTGGGCGGAGGAAAGGAGAAAGGTGAGGAGGGCGACAGCGCCAAGGCGGAGGAGGGGCAATTGCGAATTGCGAATTGCGAATTGCGAATCCGAGTTCCCGGACACCAGCACGAGCGCAGCGGCGATGGCCCAGGTGAACAAGATGACTTCCGGCGCGCCCGCCAGCATCTGCATCGCACCGACGAGCGCCGCGAGGAGGAGGGTTCTTCCGCCTTCCTTGCACGCCCGCCCGACCAGCAGCCAGAGCCATGGTGCCCAGGCGAGGGCGGCGACGTTGTTTGGCCACATGACGGCATGGAGGGTGAAGCCGTTGAAGGCGAAGGCCAGGCCGGCAACGCACGCGGCGAAACGGTTGCCGGTCCAGTGGTGCGCCAGGCGATACGCGCCCGCGCCGGCGAGCATGAGGTGCGCGAGGCTGAACCAGCCCAGCGCCCACGGCATCGGGCCGAGCAGATAGATGAGCGCGCCGGGATAGAGGCACATCGTGTTCCACTGCGCGAGGTGCGGGAGGCCGCAGGAGTTGTAGGGATTCCAGAGCGGGATTTCGCCGCGCCAGAAGCAGTCGCGGTGGTAATGCGCCAGCGGGTAGGCGAAGTGTCCGAAATCCCGGTAGTAAAACGTGTGGCTGCCGAGGACGACCTCCGGGAACGCGGCGAGGAGGCAGAGCGCCAGCAGCGCGAAGAAGCGGCCCGGCGTGAACCATTCGTCCGCGAGCGCGGCGGGCTGGTTCACGCAGTGAGTCATCGCGGCGATTCTTGCGGAGGCCCGCCACGGCCCAAAGGAAATTTTGCGGAGCCGCGCCGCCGGTTATTCCGGCAGTTCCTGGTCCTTCGTTTCCGGCCCGAGCCAGATGATGAAGACGCCGATGAGGTAGATCACCGCCATCACGGAGCCGGCCTTGGGGAAGCTGCCGTCAAAGGCCTTCATCAGTGTGGCGGTTTGCAGGCCGCCGATGGCCGCGACGATGCGCCCGAAGTTGAACGAGAAGCCCTGTCCCGTGGCGCGCACCGCCGTGGGGAACAGCTCCGGGAAATACAGCGGGAAGAAGCCGTAGAACGACGCGGTGATCCCGCCTGCCAGAAATGCCGCGACGAGGAAGCCGGTGCCGAAGGTGGAGTTGCCCTGATAGAACCACAGCGCCGAGGCAATGGAGCCGACGCACATCACGGTGTAAGTGATGCGCCGGCCAAACCGGCCGGCTGCGACCGCCGCCACGATGGTCCCGATGATGGCCCCGACGGCGGTGGCGATCTGGGTCTTCTCCTTCGCGTAGTGCTTCACTTCCTTCGTGTCTGGCTGGAGCTGGCCAGCCCAGCGCGGCGCCCATTGGATGGAACCCCAAGTGCCCAGCAGCGCCACGGCTGCGAGGCCCGCGCCGAGCAACATGCTCTTCACGACCGCCTGCTGCGATTCGGGTTTCAGGGAGCCAGCGGCGATGGCACGGCCCAGATACTGCCGCACCGGGAAGAGAAAACTGAACAGCGCGATCACCAACCCGACGATGGTGGTGAGCGTCGCCATCAGACCGCTGATGTGCGCTCCCGCCGGCGACCAAACGTAAATGATGCCCAGCGCCGCGCCACAGCCGATGAGCACGCCAAAGAGGTCGGAATTGTTCCAATGCGACGTCGAGCCCTTGGCCTTCTCGTCCTCCCATTTCTCCGACTCCGGCACGAAGAGGCGGATGAAGAAGATGAGCAGGGCCGGGAACGCGCCGCTGATCATCAGGAAGCGCCACGCGGAGTTCGCCAGCAGCTTGGCCGTGGTCGCGTCCGAGCAGCCGATGGCCTTGAGCAGCCCTTCCACGCCGCCGATGAAGCCCACCAGCCCGATGCTCAAGAGCGCGACGAGCAGAAAGCCCACGTTGGCCGCCGCCCCAATCAGGCCCGCGATGAAGGCCCGCGACTTGCCCGGCCAGATCTCGTTCACCAGCGCGACACCGAGCGACCACTCGCCGCCCATGCCCAGCGACGCGATGAAGCGCAGCACCGCGATGTGCCACGCCTCCGTCGCAAACCCGCACAGCCCGGTGAAGATGGCGTAGGTGAAGATGCTCAGGGACATTGCGCGCACGCGGCCGATTTTGTCACCCAGCCAGCCGAAGAGGACACCGCCGCTCGCCGCGCCGATGAGGAAGACCGCGATGATGGCCCCGAACCACTTCGCCGCGTCCGTGTCGGGTGACGTGGGACCGAGCAAGTCCTTGAGCGCCGGCTGGCCGATGAGCGGGAAGAGCCCCATCTCGAAGCCGTCGAACATCCACCCGAGCAAGGCGGCGAGCAGGGTCATGTATTTGGCGCTCTGGGTGGCGGGCGGACGGGGCGTCGTGTCAGTGCTCATGCGGTTCAACTTTTTGGCTGGCCCGGCATTGCTAGTGGCAAAGCGTGGACGGGTCAATTCATTTGGCCGGAAAACCATTTGCCAGCCGCGCGCCGCCGCAACTACGCTGCCCGCCTATGTTTTCGCACGTAGTGATTTTCTGGACCGACCCCGCCAACCCGCAGGCTCCCGACGCGCTCGTCGCCGGCGCAAAGCAGTATCTCGCGCCCATTCCGGGCGTGCTGCACTTCCACATCGGCAAGATGGTCGGCAGCCACCGCCCCGTGGTGGATCAGTCCTATCAGGTCGCCTTGAATCTGGTT
>Ga0255188_1000026_pt1 | contig 67542 bp, 54 predicted proteins | sample Miss_Cont_RepB_8_FD_188427 | JGI IMG/M metagenome (GOLD analysis project Ga0255188, IMG submission 188427) | Freshwater microbial communities from Mississippi River, Louisiana, United States - Miss_Cont_RepB_8h | ecosystem: Environmental > Aquatic > Freshwater > River | place: USA: Louisiana... | reverse complement strand
GCCGGTCCAGCGCACGCAGAAATCATCCGCGTCCCCCCCGCGCAGGCCGGGGCCGCCCATGTCCCAGTTGAAGTCGATCTGCTTGTCCACCCGCAGCAACGGCTTGCCGGCAAACTCGCGGCCTTTGAAGTAGTGGCCCACCAAGCCGCGTGTCTCCGGCGGCAACTTGGACACGTCCAGCTCGCCGGGCGGGGCGAGTTCCTTGGGCGTGAGGCGAAAGCTCGGGATGGGCTGCTTCAGCGTCGAAGGCCCGCTCCACAGCAGCTTCGCCGCCGCGCCGCCACCGTTCTCGTAAAACTCCAGGACGATGTCATAGCGCTGGCCGTCCTGCATGGCGAACTCCACGCTCTTGTCCTCTGTGGGGGCATGGTCGGTCCAGTTGTCGATCAACAGCCGGCCGTCCACCCAGAGCCGCACGCCGTCATCGGACTCGGTGTAGAAAGTGAACCTGCCGGTGGCCGGCGATTGCACCGTGCCACTCCAGCGGACGCTGAACTGGTCTTCCGGCAGGCCGTCGGCGGGTGCGCCGCCCCAGTCGAAGTTGACTTGGGGATCCACGCGCTTCAGTGCTGCCGGGCCGGCGTGATTCACGCCTTTGAAATACTGGCCAAGCAGGCCGGTTTGGGGCGCTTTCTGAGCCTGCAAGTTGCTGCCGAGGAACACGACTGCAAGGAGCCAAATCGCTGGTTTCATGGAACTGGGTTGGAGCGTAAATAGTTTCCGGCCAGCCGGCAACTGCCGGTGAGCTACTTCACCACCATGCCCGTGAACGGCGGCACATACGCCTGCAAATACACGAGGATGCCCACCAGCGCGGCCAGCGCGAGGCTGTGGAAAAACACATAGCGCAGGATGCTGCCCTCGTGCCCATACCAGCCGGTCGCAGTGCTGGCCACGACGATGCTCTGCGCGTCCACCATCTTGCCCATCACGCCGCCGGAGCTGTTCGCCGCGCACATGAGCACGGGGCTGATGCCGGTCTGCTCGGCGGTGATTTTTTGCAGGCTGCCGAAGAGGACGTTGCTCGCTGTGTCGCTGCCCGTGAGGGCCACGCCCAGCCAGCCCAGCAACGTGCCGAAGAAGGGATACAACGCGCCGGTCTTCGCCAGCGCGAGCCCGAGCGTGGCGTCGGTGCCGGAGTATTTCGTCACGTAGCCGAGCGCTAGCATCGCCGCGATGGTAATGAGCGAGAACCGCACGGCCCACAGGGTGCGCTGATACACCCGTGCCAGTTCGGCGAGGGAGAAGCCCATGTAAAACCCGGCCAGAATGGCGGCGACCAGAATCCCGGTGCCCGTGGCGGAGAGCCAGTTGAGTTTGAACACCGCTTCCTCGGGCTTGGTGGGCTTGTCTGGCGTGGACCGGGCGACAACCGGGAACGTGCGGACGGTGGTGTTGTGCAGCCGGGGGATTTCAAACTTCGGAGAGGAAATCGCCTCGAGCTGTTTCTTCACTTGCGGCACGCCCCAGATGAACACCAGCACGCTGAGGAGTATCCACGGCACCCAGGCGCGACGGATGAGGGCCGGGTCTGGGGTCTGGGGTCTGGGGTCTGGGGCAGAGGCCCCGGCGGCGGTGGGTTCGCTGGTGTCCGGATTCTGTGCTCCGCGCTCCGCGTTCCAATTGTCCTTCGGCTGCCAGACTTTCAGCAGGCCGATGACCGCCAGCATCGAGGTGATCGCCGCCACGATGTCCACGAGCCACGGGCCGTGGAAGTTCGAGACGAGGAACTGCGGCACACCGAAGGCCACGCCGGCTGTCAGGCACGCCGGCCACACCCCCAGCATCCCACGCCAGCCTGCGTAGGCCCACACCACCCAGAACGGCACGAGCAGCGAGAAGAATGGGAGCTGCCGGCCGACCATCGCCGAGAGCGTGTGCAGGTCCAGCCCGGTCACCCCGGCGAGGGCGATGATGGGCGTGCCCAGCGCGCCGTAGGCGACCGGGGCGGTGTTCGCGATGAGCGAGAGGCCGGCGGCTTGCAGCGGCTTGAAGCCCAGTTGCATCAAGATCGCCGCCGTCACCGCCACCGGGGTGCCGAAGCCCGCCGCGCCCTCGAAGAAGGCGCCGAAGCTGAACGCGATAAGCACGAGTTGCACGCGAGGGTCCGGGGCGAGGTTGGCCAGGCTGCCGCGCAGCACGGCGAAGAGCCCTTTCTCCACGGTGAGCTGGTAGAGGAAGATTAGGTTCAGAATGATCCAGCCAATGGGAAACAAGCCGTAGGCCGCGCCGTAGCCCGCCGTGGCCAGCGCCGCATCCACCGGCATGTGAAACGCGAACAGCGCCACCGCCAGCGCCACGCCGAGACCGAGCAGCGCCGCGAGGTGGATCTTCATCTCCAGCCAGGCGATGGCTCCCAGCAACACCACGACCGGCAGCGCCGCGATCAGCGTGGAGAGCAGGGGATTGCCCAGCGGGTCGTAGTTTTGCGGCCAAGGTTGCATGTGCGTGGGCAGGAAGAAGACGGAAAAGAACGCGCAAGTCCAGTCTGCAAGCGGCGGGGTGCACGAGCCGCAGCCGGGCTAGCGGACGCGGGTGAAGACCTTGCCAGGAAGTTGTCGCACCAGGCGCTTCATCTCGAGACTGAGCAGCCCGACCGACACGGCGGAGGTGGGGAGTCCGCTGGCCCGAATGACTTCGTCAATGTGCGTCTCCTCCTGCGTGACCACGGCGAGGATCTTCGACTCGTTGTCCGACAACGTCAGCGCCGGCAGCACGCCGGTCTCAGAGGGTGAAGCGGGTTTGTTGGACGCGGGGAAAAGATACTCGAACTCGCTCAGCACGTCCTCCGCCCCTTCACACAGTTTCGCACCCTTCTTGATCAAGTCGTGGCAGCCCTTGCTGCGCGGGGAGTCGATGCGTCCGGGCACGGCAAAAACTTGGCGGCCGTAGTCCGTGGCGAAATTCGCGGTGATGAGCGCGCCGCTGTTGAGGTTCGCCTCCACGACCACCGTGCCGAGGGTCATGCCGGCGACGATGCGGTTGCGGATGGGAAAGGTCTGCTTGTCGGCGGGCCGGTTGAACGGGAACTGGGTCATCACCGCGCCGCTGGCGGCGATGCGCTCGAAGAGTTCGGCGTTTTCCGGAGGGAAGACCAGGTTGATGCCCGTCCCGAGCACGGCGATGGTGCGGCCCTTGGCCGCGAGCGCGCCTTGATGCGCCGCAGTGTCAATGCCGCGGGCACCGCCACTGATCACCGTGACGCCGACATACGCGAGCTGGTAGCCGAGCTTGCGGGCGGTTTCCACGCCGTAGCTGGTGGTCTGGCGCGAGCCGACGAGCGCCACGGAGTTTTTGTCCTGCTGAGTCAAAGTGCCTTTGACATACAGGGCGATGGGCGGATCGTAAATCTGCCGCAGCAGTTCGGGATATTCCGCGTCCGCCTGCGTGAGCACGTGGCAGCCGAACTCCTTCACGCGCTGGAGCTCGCCGGACAAATCCACGGAGCTTTCCCAGCCGCAGATCGCATCCGCCGTTTCCTCGCCGATGCCACGCACTTGCAGGAGCTGCGGCTTGGTGGCGCGGAGGATGGCCGGGGCGTCGCCGAAGAAATCCAGCAGTTGCCGGACTCGCACCGGTCCGACGTGGCCGATGAGATTGAGCGCGATGAAGGCTTCCTTGGCGGTCATGCGAAATCGGATACCGAAGAAGTGGTTTTCCGGCAAGCGGCGAGTCGCTTTCGCCACGGCGGGAGTGGTGTCCGCCGGCCGGGTTCAACCGGGTTTGCCCGCCCGGTTCAGCACCACTTCCACGCCCTCGCGGGCGGCTTCCACCACCACGTTGCTGCCGTGGATGGCGGCGAGTTCGCGGGCCCACTCAGCCATGCTGTCCACCTTGGCGTCGTCGTGATCGGGGTCGTGGTGGAAGAGGAAGAGCTGTTTCACCTTCGCGATCACCGCGAGGGCCACGGCGTCGTCCACGCAGGTGTGGCCCCAGCCGATGTGGGTGCGGTATTCGGCGGCGTCGTATTGCGAGTCCATGATCACGACATCGCAGTCGCGGATGAACTCGATGAGCTTCTCGTCCTGCTTCTGGGCGTAGGCAAGCACCTCGTAGGACTGAGCGCTTTCCGTGGCCGGGGCCATGCGCAGGCGCGAGTGCGGTTCGTTGTCGGGGAGGAAGGCGATGGAGCCGCCGCTGGTCTCCAGCCGGTAGCCGACGCAAATGCCCGGGTGGTTCATGAAGGCGGCGCGCACCTTGACCTGGCCGATCATGAACTCCATCTCCTTCAGTTCCTCCACCTGGAGGTAGCCGGGCAACTGCTGCATGGAGACGGGGAAGAACGGGCTCTCCATCTGGCTGCTGAGCACGCTTTGCAGGCCGACGCGCGCTCCCTCATAGCCCATGATGCGGATCTGGTTCTGCGAACTGTAGGCGGGGATGAAGAAGGGGAAGCCTTGGATGTGATCCCAGTGCGTGTGGGAGATCAGGATCGAAACCTCGATGGGCTGGGATTTGAACTCGGCGGCCAGCTTGCGGCCGAGGTTGCGGATGCCGGTGCCGGCGTCGAGCACGATGAGTTCGCCGTCGGCCCGCACCTCGATGCAGGTGGTGTTGCCGCCATACTTGAGCGTCGAGTCCCCGGGAGTGGCAATGGAACCGCGGACGCCCCAGAAACGCACCGTGGGCGGATTGCCGATCGCCCGGCGGAAGAAAGTCGTGTCGGGCGGGGTTGCGTCTTTTGCCGGACCGGGGTTGCGGCGGATGAAGGTGGTGCCGCCTTCGAGTTCGAGCAGGCGGAGCAGCTCGACCGGCTTGATGGGCTTCAGCAGGAAGTCGTCCGCCCCAGCGTCAATCGAGTTGCTCCGGTCTGCCGCGTAATTGCTGCTGGAGACGACGATGATGCGGGGTTGCGGGAAGTAAGCCTGATTGGACCGGATGGCGCGGCAGACCTGGTAGCCGTTGAACCGGGGCATCAGCAGGTCCGTGACAATGACCTCGGGACGGTGCTTCAAGGCGAGTTCCACGCCGGTGTCCCCGGCATCCGCCTGTTGCACGGTCCAGCCGACATCTTCCAGTGTGCGGCTCAACACCGAGCGCACAATCGGGTCGTCGTCAATGACAAGGGCGGTTCTCACACGGCACGGTCAAACGGATGCTGTGAGCACACCACCAACGGCGAGCAAAAGCAAGTGGCAGGTCGGTCGCCGGGGAGAATCGCGGTCGTCAGAGCCTCACTCTGGCTGCTTCACGACGGGGATTTCCGCCTTGAACCGGCCGAGCAGGGCTAGTTCCAGCACGCCCGAGGCCTCGCCGGTTTTGCGGGGGGACAGGGTGACCGAGGTGGCTCCTTTGGCCCGGTCCGTCGTCAGGGGGATCCGGATGGCGGGCTGGCTGCCCTGGGCATAAACCAGAAGCTGGAACTCCCGCTTGCCGGAGCGCTCCAAGGCCAGGGTGAACACGGCGAGCTCCAGTTCCTTGTCCTTGGTGTTGACCTTCACCAGCCGGAGCTTGTCGTTGGCGAGGGCGGTGTCCTTGTCCTTGGGAGTCAGCTTGGCGGTCCAGAGCTGGCCGACAGGCAGGGGCTCGTTCTTGAGCTGCTTGCGGGCTTGCTTGTCTTCCCGCTCGAGCTTGAAGCGTTTGTCGGGGATGAGGAGGGCTCCCACGTCACCGCCTTTGAAGCCCACGGCCTGGTCGAGCGCGAGCTCCAGCTTGAGCGGTGGGGACTCCAGCCGGCTGCCGGCTTCGGCGAGCAACTGGGTGGCTTTGGTCAGCTCATCGCCGGTGAGGCGCTGTAGTTCCTCGGCGCGAACGAGCGAGGCGCGGAGGCAAGGAGTGCGAGCAGTAGTTTGATTTTCATGTCGGGAACAGACCTGGCCACGTGCGAACTGTTCAAAGTGTGCCCGGCTCCGGCGTGGTTAAGGTCCCCAAATCCCGCCATCGTTGCGGAGCCATTGCTCGCGCGACACCAGCCGGGCGGAGCCGTCGGCGAAGCAGACGTTGCCCTTGTCGCCCGAACTCATGTTGGCGTTGAACGGCAGGTTGGGGCTCTGCCGATCGTGGTGGAAGATGAAGTTGTTGCAAATGATCCCCATCGGGCCGCTGTAGAGCGAGTTGTTGCTCTCCAGGCTGCCGTTGCCATCCGTGTCCAGATCGAAGGGCCAGACGGTCGGGGTGTAGATGACGAGGTTGGTGGATTCGCCCACGAGGAAGGTGCCCACGGGGATGTCGCCCAACCGCATTGATCCGCCGGTGCCGGTGGCGTTGACGTGGTAGTTGACCACGCGGCCGTAGTTCGGGGCCGAGCTGATGCCGCCGCCGGCGAGCGGGGTCATCAGGGCGGGGCAGCCCAGTGATTTCTCGAAGTTCCCGGCTCCGACGCCGAGGAACGGCTCCAGCACGGTCTTCCAGTCGGGTGCCTGAGTCGGCGTGCCGGGCGGCGGGTAAACGCCGCCGTAGTTGTAGGCATACGGCGGCAGCTTGTCGTCGTGATCGCCGGCGTAGATGTTGAACCCCAAGGCCACCTGTTTGCGGTTGCTCAGGCACTTGGTCATCTTGGCCTTGGCCTTGGCTTTGGCGAGCGCCGGCAGGAGCATGCTGGCGAGGATGGCGATGATCGCGATGACGACGAGGAGTTCGATCAGGGTGAAGGCCGGAGAAGGACGCACTTTCATAGGCTTATTCGCACCGTAGGTATCATGGGCAGCCGCGTCAAGGAGTTGCTCCCTGCGGATTTTTCATGCCGGGCAGTTGCGGCCTTTGTGGCGGTGGCAAAACCTGCTTTGCGCGCTGGCCGCCGGGCGTTACGCTCCCGGCAATGCAGCTCGTTCCGCACTCCAGCCGGCCGGCCCTGACCGCCGGGCTGGCCTGTGTGGCCATGGGGGCGTTCTCGCTGGCCGGCTGGTGGCTGAAGGTGCCGCCGTTTGACCGGTGGCTTGGCTCCGAGGAGTTCATGAAGGCGAATTCGGCGCTGGGTTTCATCTGTGCCGGCGGAGCGCTGGCGCTGAACGTCACGCCGGTCATCCGGCGCTGGGAGTGGCTGGTGGCCGGCCTGCTGGCTGGACTGGTCACGCTGCTGGGCGGGCTGACGACGGTGGAGTATCTGCTCGGCCGCGATCTGGGGCTGGACGAGCTGCTGGTCAACGATGTCGGCGGCGATGAACTGGCACCGCCCGGGCGCATGTCCATCAACGGAACCGTCGGCTTCCTGCTGGCGGGCAGTTCATTGTTCCTGCTGAACGGCCAGCCGCAGAAACGGCACCGGCCAATGATGGTCGGCCTCCTGGCCTGTGTGCTGTTCGGGCTGGCCCTCTTCTCCCTGTCCGGAAACCTGCTGGAGATGCCGACTTCGTATCGTTGGGAGGGGGCCAAGCCGATGGCGCTGACTTCGGCGTTGAGCTTCATGATTCTGTCCGCGGGCTTCATGATCCTGGCGCATGGCTGGAGCCAGCGGGACGGGCTGGCCCAGGTGCGCTGGATGGGCCCGGCGGTGGGGACGGGCGTGTTGACGGTTACACTGCTCATGTGGCAGGCGTTGCGCGCGCAGGAGGAACGGGAGATTGACCGCGTGATGGCCCAGCAAGTGCGGGAGGCGCGTCAGCTCCTCGCGGCCCAGGCCCAGGCTCGCTTGCTCACGCTCACGCGGGTCGCGCGCCGTTGGGAGAGCCAGGCGGTCCGGCGGCCGGGCAACTGGGACTTCGACGCGCAGCTCTATCTGAGCCATTACCCGGACTTGAAGGCGCTGGTTTGGCTGGCTGATGACTTGGCGGTGCGGGAAGCCGCGCCGCGCGGCATCCGCGGGAAGCTGCTTCAGCTCACGACCGAGCCCAGTTCCAAACCCGCTGCCTGGGTGCGCGCTCTCCGGCAGCGTCCGGAGGGAAGCCTCACGCCGACGTTGGATCTCGGCGGCGAGCGCGGCTTTCTGATGGTCGTGCCCATGACTCAGGGAACCAACAGTGCGGGCTTTGTGGTCGGTGCGTTTCAGGCGCGGGCCTTTGTCGAGACGGCGCTGGGCCCGGTGCGTCGGGGGCATTGGTTCAAGCTGACCGAGCAAGGGCAGGAAATCTTCCGGAGCAGCTCCGCACCGGCCGAGGCGGCACGTCCCCATGTGGCGGATTTGCGGCTGGGCGACGCCGTCTGGGAGATGCGGGCCTGGCCCACCAGCACCACCCTGGCGGAGCTGCACACGCCGCTCGCAGTGATCGCCCTGAGCGGCGGCAGCACGCTCGCCATCCTGCTCGGGTTGGCCATCCAGCTCACGCAGACTGCCCGCGCACGAGAGTCCGAGGTCCGCAAGATCAACCGCACCCTCCAGGCCGAGGTGAGCGAGCGCAAGCAGGCGCAGGACCTCCTGCGGGAGAGCCAGCAGCGGCTCCAGGCCATCCTGGACAACAGCTTTGCCGTCATCTACCTGAAGGACGCACAGGGCCGCTACCTCCTGATCAACCAGCGGTTTGAAACGCTGTTTCACATCCAGCGCGAGGCCATCCTGGGGCGCACCGATCACGACATCTTCCCCAAGCTGATGGCGGATGCCTTCCGGGCGAACGACGAGCGGACGCTCCAGTCCCGCACCGCGCTGACCATCGAGGAAATCGCCCCGCAAGACGACGGGCTGCACACGTATGTGAGCATCAAGTTCCCCCTGCTGGACGCCCGGGGGGAACCCTACGGCGTCTGCGGCATCTCGACCGACATCACGGAACGCAAGCGCGCGGAAGCGGAGCTGCGGGCCAGCCATGTGGCCCTGGAGTTTGCCCATCACCGGCTGCGCGGCATCATCGAGGGAACCCAGGACCAGATTGCCGCGCTGGACTTGCGGTTCCGCTTCATCACCTTCAACTCCGCCTACAAGGATGGGTTCCGCCGGGAATTTTCCCGCGAAATTGAAATCGGCATGCGGCTCTCCGACCCGCTGGCCCATGTGCCCGAGGAGCGCGAGGAGCAACTGGCGCTGTGGGCGAGGGCGCTGCGGGGCGAGGCCTTTACCGCCGAGCGCAGCCGCCACGCCGGCACCGAGGCCGAGCAGCATTTTGAAATCAGCTTCAGCCCCATCCGGAACGAGACCGGGGAATTGCTGGGCGCCGCGCAGCATATGCGCGACATCACCGCGCGGCAGAAGGCTGAGGCCGAGCGCGCCCGTCTGCTGGCGGAGCTGGCCCGGCGCAACGGCCTGCTGGAGGCCGCCAATCACGAGCTCGAGGCCTTCTCCTACTCCGTGTCCCACGATCTCCGAGCGCCGCTGCGGCACATGGATGGCTTCGCCGGGTTGCTCCAGCGCACGGCGAACAACAAGCTGGATGAAAAGGAGCGGCGCTATTTGAACCTAATCATGGAGGCGGCCAAGCGCATGGGGCGGCTGATCGACGACCTGCTGGAATTCTCCCGCATGGGCCGTGCCGAGCTCCGCCACGCAGACGTGGACATGAGCCGCCTGGTGCAGACCGTGCTGCACGATCTGGAGCCGGACACCGCCGGCCGGAACATCCATTGGCAGATTGGCCCGCTGCCCGTCGTGCGGGGGGATGCCGCCCTGTTGCGGCAAGTGTGGATGAATCTGCTCGCCAACGCGGTCAAATACACCCGCCCACGCGGCGAGGCGAACATTGCCGTGGGGTGCGATTCCCGCGAGCCCTTGGAGCACGCGTTCTTCGCGCGCGACAACGGCGTCGGGTTTGAAATGAAATACGCCACCCACCTGTTCGGCGTCTTCCAACGCCTCCACCGGGCGGAGGACTTCGAGGGCACGGGCATCGGGCTGGCGAATGTGCGGCGCATCGTGGCCCGGCACGGCGGGCGGACCTGGGCGGAAGGCGCACCCAACGTCGGGGCGGTCGTGTGGTTTAGCTTGCCTCGCTCACCCGTCCAGACCCAGCCTGCCGGGGCGCAGGGCAGGGCAGGCGAAGTTGCGGCAACAAAGTGATATGAGCTCAGGACTCAAACGAATCTTGCTCGTCGAGGACAACCCGATGGACGCCGAGCTGGCCTTGCACGCCTTGGAGGAGCAGCGCGTGGCCCACGAAATCGTCGTCCTGCAGGACGGAGCGGATGCGTTGGACTACCTCCTGCAACGCGGCAGCTTCGCCAGCCGCCCCCCCGGCCCGCCTGTTGTTGCCTTTTTGGATTTGAAGATGCCGCGCGTGGACGGCCTGACCCTGCTGCGCGAGATGAAGGCCCATGGCTCGCTCCGCACCATCCCGGTGGTCATGCTCACCTCCTCGCGGGAAGAGCAGGACTTGATCCGCAGCTACGAGGCCGGAGTGAACGCCTATGTGGTCAAACCGGTGGATTTCCAGCAATACGTCGAAGCCGTGCAAAAGCTCGGCCAGTTCTGGGCTTCGGTGAACGAGCCGCCACCCCTCCCGCGCGCCGCCTGAGTCCGGGCTCCGGCCGCATGCTCAGGCGAACTCGTGCTCCTGCTCGCGCACCGTCAGCACCGGGCAGGGGGCCAGCCGCACCACCCGTTCCGCCGTGCTCCCCAGAAACAGGTGCTTGAGGCCGGTGTGGCCATGCGTGCTGATGACGATCAGGTCCGCATCCAGCTCCTTCGCCGCCTTGACGATGGCGTCAAACGGCACTCCGAAGCGCACCACGCACTCGCTGGCTATTTTGGCTGGGACTTCCTTCCGGGCAAACGCCGCGAGGCTTTTGCGTGCCTGCTTGAGCCGGGCCTGATTTGCCTCTTCCATCTCCGGCGGAATGATCACGCTCTCCGGGTAGCGCACGGGTTCGACCACATGCACCACCACCAGTGCGGCGCTGAACTGCTCGGCGAACCGCACGGCGTAGCGGACGGCCTTCTTGGAGAACTCCGAGAAATCCACCGGCACCAGCACTTTCTGGAGCTGCAGGTAGGAAGGCACCAGATCGATTACCGCAGTAGTAGAGTTGTCCGGCTGCGGGGCCGGGGCGGAGGTTTTGGTGGAAGCTTTGGTTTTCATAAGCGTTTCTTGGTTGAGTCCCGACAACGGACAGTCAGGCATGCCGGTCCGGCCGGCTTGCCGGTTCTTGGCCAAGGCCCGCTCTTCCTTGCGACGCGCTTACAAAAGCCAGTGACGCGGCTGTCCCCGGCCGGTGCCGCGCCACCAGATCGCCAGCGTAGGGCGGTCGAAGTTGCCCGCTTCGACCTTCCCCTTCGCCAGTTGCGCGAGCAGCGGGCCGATCCGATGGGGCAGCCAGCGCACCACCAAGCGCCGGCCCAGCCAAACCGCCTCCAGCCGCGCCGCCTCGTAGCGGGCCAGGGACAAACTCCACGGAGGATCAAGCACCTCTGACCCCATCTGTCCGCGCAGGAAGTCCACAAACCCGATGGCATCCTCCACCACCCGCCCCACGCCCGGCGGCGTCGGCCGCAGCGCGTAGAGCTTGAAGCACTCCACAAACCGGTTGCCCAGCACCCGGCGCGTCAGCGGCAGGGCCACGCCCATGGAGCCCAGCCGCCGCGTGCGCAGCAGCCGGACAAACTGGCGCAGATGCTCGGGATGCAGCTCGGCGAGTCCTTCGGCCCCCACCGTGAGCCCTTCCCGCGCGGCTACTTGGGCGGGCTGGGCAAAGAACTCCTCGCGGAACTCGCGATTCGTGCACAGCCGCGCCACCAGTTTTTGCTGTTGAACTAGTTCCATCGCCGGTGCTGCCTCCCGATTGCCCGCGCCCGCTCCAGCTCCCAGAGCACTTCTCCGAGCGGCGGCAGGTTGTCATCGCGCTCCAAGCAGATGCTCCGCACGGGGGCTTGCGCCACGGCCAGTTCGAGCAACTGCCACACGCCCTCCGGCACGGCCTGCCCGCGGCTGTCCACAAACCGCCCCTTGGACTCGTGCCCGCCGGAGAAGTGGATCTGCACCACGCGGTCCAGGGGCAGGCGCGCCAGAAAGGCCGCCGGGTCCCCGCCGAACGAGGGCGCGTTGGCGAAGAGATTCGTCACATCCAGCAACAGCCCGCAGCCACCGACGCCCAGCACCTCGTTGAGGAAGTCCGACTCGTCCATCTCCGTGCCCGGCCATACCAGTTGCGAACAGACATTCTCCAGAATCAACGGCGTGGGGATGGCCCGCCGGGCGGTGATGATGTTGCGCTTCATCACCGCCACCGCGTCCTTCGTGAATGGCAGCGGGGCCGGATGCGTGAGCGTCACCCCGCCCGCGCGCGTGAAGCCGATGTGCTCGCTCCACCACGGGGGATTCAGCCATTTCACCAACGCGGCCACCTTTTTCAGATACGCCTCGTCCAGGCCCTCGGCGCTCCCGAGGGAGAGCTTCATGAAGTGGGGCACGATGGTGAAATGCTCGGCCAGCAGCTCCAGCTCCGCCTCCAGCGCCGGGGTCGCGTCGAGATAATCGTCCGCCGCGATCTCCAGGAAATCCACCTCCGACTGCTTTTGCAGCAACTCCTCGCGGAACGGCTCGCGGTAGGCGAGACCGACGCCCAGACGCGGCAGGTTGGCGAGCAGGTTGGTTATTTCAGTTTTGCGGCCCACGCGGTTTTCAGCTCCGTTCATCGGCCGTGCGATAGCGTGCTTCGAGCTTGGTAGTGGAGGTGCAGATGCGGGAAGTCTTCTCGATCCCCGCAGCCCAAGCCAAGGAAAACTTCCTGCGGCCGCGCATCAGCGTAGCTTGGGCAGGCTCGCTGCCGCGACGGCCTGTCCATGCCGCTTGTCCTGCTCGTCGGGCACATGAAACTGGATGCGTGCGGCCAGGTCCGGGAACTCCACCGCCAGCGCTTCCTTCGCTCCGGCGATGATGATATCGCCGCCCGCTCCGCTGGTGACGCGGCCCAAGATCAACAGGTGGTTGAACTCGTAGAAGTCCGCATAGTGCGCCACGGCATAGCCCAGGTAAGTGCCAATGGTCTCGTAAATCTTTCGCGCCCGATAGTCGCCGGACTTCATCAGCGACTGCACCAACTTGAGCTTCTCCGGCAGGGGCAGGGCCGTCTCGGCCTCGATGCCGGCCGCAGGCAGCAAGCGCCCGACGGCTTGCTGCGAGAAGTATTGGGCACCCACGCCGAAGTCGCCGCTCCACTCGTCGCACGCGGCGGCGGGGTGGTAGTCCACGGGCGCGAAGGCCAGCTCGCTCAACCAGGTCGTGATGTTGCCGCTGGGCGTGACATAGCCCGCCGCCTGGCTGGTGCCCATGGCGACGCCCAGCACGCCATTGACGCCCAGTGACATCGAGCCGGCGAGCGCGGTGACTTCGCCATCGTTCGCGACTTCCAGCGGCACGCCATTCCACGCCCGCTGCACTTCCAGGAAGAGATCCTTCACGCGGGCATTGAACACCTCGGGTGCCACGCCACGGAAGAGCGAGGCGACTTTCACCCGATTGTTCACATACACGCCGGCGGAGCTGCCACCGATGGCATCCACGCGCGGCAGATGAGCGGCGGCCTTGCGGAGCGAGTCCATGATGCCATCGAAGTGATATTGCGGGTCCGGATGAAAGTAAGGATCCCAGACCGTCTCCTCGCTGAAGACCACCTTGCCGTCCTGCACGGCGGCCACCTTGCGATCACTTCCGCCGAGGTCGAAGCCGATGCGGCAGCCGTCGAGGTTGCGCCCCAACGCCTGCACATTGGCGCGTTCCGGCGGGAGGTCGGCGGCATTGCACGCAATGACTTCGATGGGCCGGTCATAAACGCGTTCGCCGATGAGATTGGAATCAAACCGGCCGGTGGCGGTCTCGCGGAAGTGGGCTTGCAGTTGCGCGGCCAGCTCCGCCGGCCCGGTCAGGTGGAACCGCCAGCCGCCGCGCTGCCAGAGGAGGAACTTGGCCAGTCGTTCCACGTGGCTGAAGTTGCCAGCCGCCAGCGCGTGGCCGACCGGTGCCAGTTCTGTCTGGAAGTGGAACACCGAGCCGTCCAGTTGTTCCAGCGCGAGGGTGATCGGCACCACGCCACCGGTTTTCTGCAAGGCCTGCCGCCACGCGCGCGTGGCCAGCGCGGCCGGGCGAAAGGCGGGATCAAGTGTGGGAGTGACGCGGGGAGCGACCAGCGGCAGGCCGCGGAGAGTGTTCATGCGCGCCGGTTTTAGCGGTCGCTGCCCGGCGGTTCAAGCGTTGCCATGTCCAGCATTTCTTGGCCCGCCCTGGGCAAGCAAGGTTGATACCCGGCCAAGCTGCGGCGAGTGTTGCCATGGCGGGCGGGCCACGGTATCCACACAGGTCACGGTCGGTTGTGCTTATGAAGACAAACTCAAACCGCAGTGCCTGGGAAATCCCGGAGCACGAGTATCCTCGGCGCGGAACCCCGGGCGAAAAGCTCCGGTTCATGCTCCGCTACGCCGTGCTGGCACCCTCCAACCACAACACCCAGCCGTGGTTGTTCCGGGTGCATGGGAATCAGGTCGAGTTGCATGCCGACCGCTCCCGCTCCCTCGCCGTCACCGATCCCACTGACCGCCAGTTGCTGATCAGTTGCGGCTGTGCGCTTTTCCATCTGCGCCTGGCCATGTGGCACTTCGGCCATCTGGATCGAACCGTCCTGCTGCCGGTGCCCGGCGACAACAATCTGCTGGCCCGCGTCAGTCTGGGCGAGGAGGATCCGCCGACCCCACAGCAAGAGGCCCTGTTCCGCGCCATCCTGCTGCGCCGCACGAACCGCCAGCTCTTCCGCGAGGATCTGCTGCCTCCGGAACTCAAGCGTGAGCTGGTCAAGGCGGCGACGCGTGAGGAGGCGACGCTGCATTTCGTGGACGACCGCGAGCAGCGCAACGCGATGGCCGACTTGATCGCGGAGGGTGATCGCCAGCAATGGGCGAACCGCCGCTTCCGGCTCGAACTGGCGGCCTGGCTGCATCCCAACGATGGCGAGGCACGGGACGGCATACCCAACTCCGCGCAGAACTCGGGGGACCTGCTCTCCGTGGCCGGGCCCATCGTGATCCGCACCTTCGACCTCGGCGAAGGCCAGGCCGCCAAAGACCGGGACATCGCGGCCTATTCGCCGGGGTTGGTGGTGCTCAGCACACGCACGGATGAACCGTGGGCCTGGATTGCCGCCGGCCAGGCGCTGGCCCGAGTGCTCCTGCGCGCCCGGGCGGACGAAGTCTGGGCCTCCTACCTCAACCAGCCCATCGAGGTTTCAGCCCTTCGGCCGCGCGTGTCCGAAATCCTTGGCACCACGGACCACGCGCAACTGATCCTGCGCCTCGGCTACGGCCCGAATGTGAACCCCACGCCCCGCCGGACAGTGGAAGAGGTCTTGGTGCCGACGGTGTGAGCGACCGGGAGGCGCGGCGAAACAGGCTGGCCCGCTGAACCGGTCGAGGAGATTGGGATTAAGAGTAAGAGTAGGATTATGAAGCCGCCGGTTTCCCCTCCTAATCTTACTCATACTCTTAATCTCAATCATCTCTGGGGATCGCGTGGCCTGCTGTGCGGAGCCGACGTTGACGCTGTCCGGGCGGTGTCCCAGATTGGCGGCACAAGTTGTGACCACAGCGAACAAAGTCACCGTGCTCCGGATTTTGCTGGTGCCGTTCTTCGTGATCCAGGTGCTCTACTACGAGCGCACGGGCGAGGAATGGCACCGGTTGCTGGCGATCCTGTCCTTCGCCCTCGCGGCAGTGAGCGATGGCCTGGATGGCTACATCGCCCGCCGCTACCACCAACAGAGTGAACTGGGGGCCTTGCTCGATCCCTTGGCGGACAAACTTCTGCTCGGCTCAGCCCTCATCCTGCTCACATTCGACAAACGCCCGCATCTTCCCAACCTGCCACTGTGGCTGGCGGGCGCGGTGCTCGGCCGCGATGCCATCCAGACCATCGGTTTCGGCGTGCTCCACTACACGCTCGGAAAAGTCCCCATCCGGCCCCGGCTGGCCGGCAAGATCGCCACGGTGCTGCTGATGGTCATCGTCACCTGGGCGCTGCTCAAGTGGCCTGGGGAGTGGCTGTCACCGCTGGCCACGGCGGCGGGCATCTTCACCGCCGTGTCCGGCGTTGAGTATGTGGTGGATGGCATGCGACTCCTGGGCAGCAGTCCGGCCAGCGCGGCCAAGCCTCCTGCCGGTCCGGACAAACCTGCCTGACTCCGGTTGCCTCCTCGCCAAAGCCGAATAGCATCAGGTCACTGTCGAATGACTCGTATGACCCTGAACCTTTCCCTCAAAGTCGGCGACCTCGCCCCCGCCTTCACCGCCCAGACCAACGGTGGCCAGACCGTCTCGCTGTCCGATTACACCGGCCGGCATGTCGTCCTCTACTTCTATCCGAAGGACGACACCCCCGGCTGCACCAAGGAAGCCTGCGCCTTCCGCGACGCCTTCGCCGATCTTACCAAGCGTGGTGCAGTCGTGCTGGGCGTGAGCACCGATTCGGTCAAGGCGCACGACAAGTTCGTGCTGAAGTTCCGGCTCCCGTTTCCGCTGCTGGCGGACGAGGACAAGCGCATCGTGCAAGCCTATGGCGTGTGGGGTGAGAAGACCTTCATGGGCCGCCGGTATCAGGGCATCCACCGGGTCACCTTCCTCATCGGTCCCGACGGTCGCATCAAACAAATCTGGCCGCAGGTGAAGCCCGCCGAGCACGCCGCCGAAGTGCTGGCCGCGCTCCATCTGCAGCTCGCTCCGGCTGGGAGCGCCGGTAAATGACCCTATAGACCAGCGCCACCTTCCTGCTCTCCGCCGTGCCGTCTGCGGTTGTGAATCAGCGCCGGGCGCGCAACTCGGCGCGCAGTCGCTCGATTTCGTCCATCAGCTCCAGGATGAGCTTGAGGCCGGACTCGTTCACCGCGCAGGTGGAGCGCAGGTGCTCGATGCGCCGGAGCGTGAGGAGGGCTTCCGCATCGAACTGCCCGGCGTCAGGCTCGTGACCCGCCACCGGCGAGATGAGGCCCTGCTCTTGATAATGCAGAACTGTTTGCGAGGTGATCCCAGTGAGGCTGGCAATCACCTCGAGCGTGTAAGTGGCGTCCGTGTCCGGCTCGAAGAGCGGCAGCCCGAGCGAATTATTCTCCGAGGGCGTGTTCATGGGCTGGCTAGGATTGAGTGGTCCGGGGTTTGAACGACGAGGTTTCGCGCAACTTCTCCCACTGCGCGCGCTCGGCGTCGGTGAGCTTCACCGGCAGTTGCACGGAGACGACGACATGAAAGTCACCGCGCTCGCCGCCCTTGCCCTTGGGCAGGCCGCGTCCGCGCACGCGCAGTTGCTGGCCGTTGGCCGTGCCCGGCGGGAGGCGCAGTTTGAGCGTTCCGTCCAGCGTGGGCACGGTCACTTCCGCCCCCAGCACCGCCTCCCAAGGAGCAACGTCCAGCTCGTGAAACAGATCCGTCCCGCGCGTGTGGAATTCTGGGTGCGCCGCGTGCCGCACGCGGAGGTAAAGGTCGCCCGCCGCCGCGCCACCGTGGCCCGGCTCGCCTTGCCCCGGCACATGGATGCGCAGCCCGTCCGCCGCGCCGGGCGGAATGCGCACGCGGAAGGAATGCGTCTGCGCGTCGCCGGTTTCCGGGTTGACCGTCTGGAGTGAGATGGGCCGCACCGTGCCGTGCATGGCCTCCTCCAGCGTGACCAGCACATCGCCCTCGATGTCGCTGCCGCGCCAGGCTTGCTGGCCAGCCTCCGCACCGGGATGACCGGCTTCCGGCGGAAACCCGTAGCGGCTGCCCCCGCTGAAGAACTGCTCGAAGAAATCGCTGAAACCCGTGCCGCCGAAGTGAAACTCGTGACCACCGGCCGCGCCTTCCGCGCCGGCACCCTGCCAGCCGGGCGGCGGCTGCGAGCGGCCTTCGTCTTTCCAGTTCGCGCCGAGTTGATCGTATTTCCGGCGCTTGACCGGGTCGCTCAACACCTCGTTGGCCTCGTTGATGGCCTTGAATTTCTCCTCGGCGGTCTTCTTGTCCTTGGCGACATCGGGGTGGTATTGGCGCGCGAGCTTGCGGAAGGCCTTCTTGATATCCTCGTCGCTCGCGTCACGCGGCAGGCCGAGCGTCGCGTAGTAGTCTTTGAACTCGATGGGCATGGCGAGTGGAAGCAAGAGCGTAAAACCAAACGGAAACGAGCTGCGTGGAGTAATCGTTTCCAAATGGCACTGAGCGGTCAAGCCATAGGTGGATTTGCGGAGTCAAAGCCGGCTGGCTGGATATGTCCATCGAGGCTTTCGTCCCGGCAAAACTTGTCCCGGAGCCGGGAGTCTGCCCGCTTCGAGTGGTCAAGAACTGGCCGATGAACCTCCATAAAGGGTGAGTGCCGCCGAGGACCCGGTGGCATATAGGGTCAGCCGCCTGAGCCGCGAACGCCGACTGGAAGCCGTTCGTTCGCCGGGAACCTCGCAAGCCACGGCGGCGAACGCAGACCATGCGTGCGTCACTGCCAAGTGAACCTTCGAGTGCGGCGACCTGTCCCAGCAGGCCGGCCCACGAGTCCGGGGTGCTCCATTCAATCCGGGGCAGCGTCGTGGACGTGTGGTTCGCCGAGCGGATCCCGCCCATTCACCAAGTCCTCCGTGCGGGCGGTGAGCAGCGGGTCTTGATTGAAGTGCTGGCCCATCTGTCCCCGAATCTGGTGCGCGGCATGGCGCTGATGCCGACCCAGGGTTTGCGCCGGGGCGAAGTGGTCGAGGATGCCGGCGGCCCGCTTCGCATTCCGGTCGGGAGCCCCACGCTGGCGCGGATGCTGAATCTGTTTGGCGAGCCGATTGACGGAAAGGGGGCGCTGGCCGATGCCGAATGGCAGCCCATCCACCGCCCACCACCGCCGCTGATTCGGCGCTCAACCCACTCGGAAATCTTCGAGACAGGCATCAAGGTCATTGACGTGCTCGTGCCCTTGGAGCGGGGCGGCAAGGCGGGTCTCTTCGGCGGCGCGGGAGTCGGCAAGACCGTGCTGCTGACCGAGATGATTCACAACATGGTCGGGCGGCATCACGGCGTGAGCCTCTTCTGCGGCATCGGGGAGCGGTGTCGCGAAGGCGAGGAGTTGTATCGCGACATGACCACGGCGGGAGTGATGCCGAACACCGTGATGATTTACGGCCAGATGAACGAGCTGCCCGGCTGCCGGTTCCGGGTCGGGCACGCGGCCCTGACCATCGCCGAGCATTTCCGGGACGTGGAACACCGCGACGTGTTGCTGCTGGTGGACAACATCTTCCGGTTCATCCAGGCCGGTTCCGAAGTGTCGGGCTTGATGGGGCAACTGCCTTCGCGTCTCGGTTATCAGCCGACGCTCGGCACGGAGTTGTCCCAACTCGAGGAGCGCATCGCGAACACCGACCACGGGGCCATCACCTCCATCCAGGCGATCTACGTCCCGGCGGATGACTTCACGGACCCGGCGGCGGTGCATGCGTTCTCCCACCTGTCCGCCTCGGTGGTGCTCTCGCGGAAGCGCGCGAGTGAAGGGTTGTTCCCGGCGATTGACCCGCTCCAGTCCAACTCGAAGATGCTCGCGCCGGCCATCGTCGGCAAACGCCACCACCGCATCGCCGAGGCCATCCGCCGGACGCTGGCTCACTACGAAGACCTCAAGGACATCATCGCGATGCTCGGCCTGGATCAATTGTCGCAGGAGGATCGCGCGCTGGTCTTTCGGGCGCGGCGGCTCGAACGGTTCCTGACCCAGCCGTTCTTCACCACCGAATATTTCACGGAGATCAAGGGCCAGACGGTAAGTCTGGACCAGAGCCTCGACGGCTTTGAGCGCATCCTGAACGACGAGTTCAAGGACTACCCGGAGAGCGCACTCTACATGATCGGCCCCATTGGCGATGTGAAGCCGAAGTCCACCGAGCCTCGGCCACCGCCAGCGGCCCCGGCTCCCGGCACCCACCCCGCACCATGCACCTGAAGATTGTCCTGCCCTTCAAAGTGTTCGCCGACGTGGCCGACGTTCGGCGGATCGTCGCGCACACCGCGCAGGGCTTCTTCGGCATTCTGCCGCAGCGCTTGGACTGCGTCGCCGCGTTGACGCCGGCCATCTTCCTCTACGAGACGGAAGGGCAGGGTGAAATCGCCCTCGCGCTCGACGACGGCGTGCTGGTGAAGACCGGACCGGAGGTGCTGGTCGCCGTCAGGAACGCGGTGGGCGGGGCTGAGTTGGCGAAACTGGCCCAGGCGGTCGAACAGCAGACCCTCCGACTCGACGAGCGCGAGAAATCGGTCCGGTCCGTGCTCGCGCGACTCGAAGGGCATCTGGTCCGCCAGCTTCTGGAGCTTTGCCGTCATGAATGAACGAAAACATCGGCGGGGAGCGAATGGCGATCAGGCGCGGCTCAAGCGCCACATTGGGCGGCAGGTCGCGCGCAAGCTCGAGGCTCGTCGCCACCAGCACAAGGCACTCTGGCTCGGGTTCAGCGTGACGGGTTTGGTGGGCTGGGGAGTGGTCATCTCCTCGCTCGCCGGCCTGGGTGTCGGGGTCTGGATTGATGCGCAATATCCACGCATGTTCAGTTGGACTCTGATGCTGTTTGCCTTGGGCCTGATCCTCGGATGTCTCAACGGCTGGTATTGGATGAGCCGCGAACTGGCCGAGATCCGGCGCGAGCAGGAGGAGAAGCACGGCACCCCGGACAAGGAGAACCAACCCCATGAATGAATTGCTCCAACTCTTCCTCGCCCTGCTGCTCGGGGCTGCTGCCGGCGTGCTCTTCTTCGGCGGACTCTGGTGGACTGTCCGGCAAGTGACCGAGGCAAGGCGAGGCGTGTGGCTGATCCCGGCCAGCTACTTCGTGCGGCTGGCGATCGTGGCGGCGATCTTTCTCGTGTGCTTCCGCGAACACGCGGGCCAGTTGGCGGTTGCGCTGGGCGGCTTCCTCGCGGCGCGGGCCGCGCTCATTCGGTGGTTGCCCACGCGGACCAGCCCGACCACCGCCCAACCCTCAGGAGCGCGTCATGCACCTTAGCCCTGACAGCACGGTGATCTGGCAGCACGGCTTCGTGAAGGTGAACGCCACCATCGCGATCACCTGGGTGCTGATGACCGGCATGACCGTGGGCGCGTGGTGGGTGACGCGGCACCTGTCCAAGGGCGTGCGGATTTCGCGCTGGCAGAACATCCTCGAAGTCGTCGTCTCCGAAATCCAAGGCCAGCTCAAGGAGGCCGGCCTTGCCCAACCGGAGAAATACCTGGATTTCCTCGGCACGCTCTTTCTCTTCATTGCCGTGTCGGCCCTCTGCACGATTTTCCCCGGCTACGAGCCGCCGACGGGTTCGCTCTCGACGACCGCGGCGCTGGCGCTCGCCGTGTTCATCGCCGTGCCGCTCTACGGGATCGCCGGCTGCGGGCTGCGGGGCTACCTGAAAGAGTATCTGGAGCCGAGTTTCATCCTGCTGCCGTTTCACCTCATCGGTGAAGTCACGCGGACGGTGGCGCTGGCGGTGAGGCTCTTCGGCAACGCGATGAGCGGCACGCTGATTGTCGGCATTCTCCTGTCCGTGGCGCCGTTCTTCTTCCCCGTCCTGATTGGCGTCCTCGATCTGCTGACGGGAGTGGTTCAGGCCTACATTTTCTCGACGCTGGCCACGGTTTACGTGGCGGCGGCGATGCGCAGCCGGAAAAACAAACCAACCATCGGAGGATAAACACATGGACACCCCCACCCTTATCGCCGTTGCTTCCATCGCGGCCGCCAGCCTGACCATGACCCTCGGCGGCATCGCACCCGCGATCAGTGAGGGCCGCGCGATCAATGCGGCCCTCGCCGCGCTCGCCCAACAACCAGACGCCTCGAACAGCATCACGCGGACGTTGTTCGTCGGGTTGGCGATGATCGAGTCCATCGCGATCTACTGCTTCGTGATCTCGATGATCCTCATCTTTGCCAACCCGTTCTGGACGCACTTCATCGCGAAGCCAACCCCTTAGGCCATGCTGATTGACTGGTTCACCGTCGGTGCGCAGTTCGTCAACTTCATCGTCCTGGTGCTGTTGATGCGGCGGTTCCTGTATCGGCCCATCCTCGAATCCATGGCGGCGCGGGAGCAGCAGATCGCCTCCGCCTTGGAAACTGCCGCGCGCAAGGAAGCCGAGTCCGAAGTGCGGCTCGCCACGCTTCGGGAGCACGAAGAAGCGCTCGAAGGACAGCGCACGATCCTGTTCAAGCAGGCGTCCGCCGAGGCCGACGTGAAGCGCAAGGAACTCATCGCAGCGGCCCGTGAAGAGGTGGCGACGCTCAAAGCCCGATGGCACGAGGCTGTCGCACGGGAACGGGAGCAATTGCGCCACGACCTGAAGCGACGGGTGCAAGCCGAGGTGCTGGCCATCGCAAGGAAGGTTTGCACGGACCTCGCCTCGGCCTCGTTGGAAGAGGCCATGAAGTGGCAGTTGATCCGGCAGTTGGGGAGTTTGCCCAGAGAGAAACAGGAGGCTCTGACGGCCGCGCTCGTCAAGGGTGACGGTCCGGCGATCGTGCGCTCCGCGTTTCCCATGCCGGACGCCTTGCGGATGCCGGTCGAGCGCGCCATCCGCGACCAACTGCAGGTGTCCGTCCCGGTGCGGTTCGAGGCGTCGCCGGAGGTGCTGTGCGGGGTGGAACTGGCGGTGGGCGGCCACAAGGTCTGCTGGAGCATCGAGGCGCATCTGGCGGCACTTGAACAGAGTCTCGACACCTTCTTCGACCAGGCAGCCAAAGCTCATGCAAACGATTGAACCCAATTTGGCGGGCGTGTTGGACGTGGCGTTCGGGTCCTTGCACGAGCGCCTTAACGCCCACCGCCCCGGACTCGTGGCGCAGGAGACGGGCGTCATCCAGTCCGTGTCGATGGGCACGGCCACGGTGGCCGGCCTGCCGGGCGTGGGCTTCGAGGAGTTGCTCGAATTTCCCGGCGGCGTGCCGGGCTTCGTGTTCAACCTCGACCCCGAGGGCCTCGGCGTGGTGTTGCTCGGGGACAGCGAGCACCTGAAAGCTGGCATGGAAGTCCGCCGCACGGGCCGCGTGATGGATGTGCCCGTCGGCGATGGTTTGCTCGGTCGTGTGATTGATGCCAAGGCCAGCCCACTGGATGAAAGCGGCCCGCTCTGCTTCCAGGAGCGGCTGCCCATCGAGCGTCCCGCCCCGCCCATCATGCACCGCGCCCCGGTCACGGTGCCGTTGCAAACCGGCATCAAGGTGATTGACGCGCTCATTCCCATTGGCCGCGGCCAGCGCGAGCTCATCGTCGGCGACCGGCAGACGGGCAAGACCGCCGTGGCACTGGACACGATGTTGAACCAGCGCGGCAACGGCGTGGTCTGCGTTTACTGCGCCATCGGCCAGCGCGGGGACTCGGTGGCGCGGGTGATCTCGGTCCTGCGCGAGCACGGGGTGCTGGACCAATCCGTCGTGATCGTCGCCGGGGGTGAAACGCCGCCGGGCCTCAAGTATGTCGCGCCCTACGCCGCCACGAGCATCGCCGAGCACTTCATGGCCGCGGGCCGGGAGGTGCTGATTGTGTATGACGACCTTTCCCAACACGCGCGGGCCTACCGGGAACTCTCGCTCCTGCTCCACCGCCCGCCAGGCCGCGAGGCGTTTCCCGGCGACATCTTCTACATCCACGCCCGCCTGCTGGAGCGCTCCACGCATCTGCGTCCCGAGTTTGGGGGCGGCTCGCTCACGGCGCTGCCCATCGTGGAAACCGAGGCGCAGAACATCTCGGCCTACATCCCGACCAACCTCATCTCGATCACCGACGGCCAGCTCTACCTCTCCCCGGCGTTGTTCCAGACCGGCAACCTCCCCGCCGTGGACGTGGGCAAGTCCGTCTCGCGCGTCGGCGGCAAGGCGCAGTTGCCCGCGTTCCGCGCCGTGGCCGGCGACCTGAAGCTCGCCTACTCCCAATTCGAGGAGCTGGAGCTCTTCTCCCGCTTCGGCACGCGGCTCGATGACGCCACGCGCCAGACCCTGGCCCACGGTCGCGCCATCCGTGAGTGCCTGCGCCAGGCCGAGAGCGACCCCTATTCGGTCCCTGAACAGATCACCGTGCTGCTCGCGCTGGCGGCCGGGTTGTTCGATGCACTTGAGTCCAACCGCATGAAGCCCGCCGAGCGTGCGCTGCGCGAGGCCGTCGGGTTGATGCCCACGGCGATCCGCGAACGAATGCTGCAAGGCCAGCCGTTTTCAGCCGAGGACAAGCAGGTTGTCCAGTCGCTCGCTGAAGCGGCTTTGCGCCCCTTCCGAAAGGACCGCCATGATCGAGACCCTCGGCAGCCTGCAACGTAAGCTCCGCAGCGCGCGGGAACTCAAGGAGGTCGTGCGCACCATGAAGACCCTCGCGGCGGTGAACATCCGTCCCTACGAACAGGCCGCCCGAGCGCTGGAAACCTACGACCGCGCAGTGGAGCTCGGCCTGCTGGCCTGCCTGCGCGGGACTGAGGTGACCGCCGTGGCCCCAGCGGCGCTGCGCCCGGCCGCGAAGCCGACGGGCGTCATCATCTTCGGCTCCGACCAAGGACTCGTGGGCCAGTTCAACGAGCATATCGCCAAGACGTTCGTGTCGGAAGCCGCCCGCCAGCCCGGCGAGTGCCTCGTCTGGCCGGTCGGCGAGCGCGTCGAGGACCAGTTGCTGGAGGCGGGGGTGCGAGTGCAGCCCAGTTACCGCGTCCCCGATTCGGTCGCGGCCATCCCCCCGTTGATCAGCCGGATACTTTCGGATTTGGAGCCGCTCCACACGCGGGGCGAGCTTTCCCAGATCGTGGTTTATCACAACCAGCCCCAGCCCGGTGCGCTCTACACGGGTGTTCGCCGACGGGTGCTGCCCCTGGACCGCGAGTGGCTGGCGCAACTGAAAGCCAAGGCCTGGCCGACGCGCCAAGTCCCCGATGTGCTGCCGTCTTCGGCGCAGGCGTTGTCCGCGCTCATCCGCGAGTATCTCTTCGTCTGCCTGTTCCAAGCCTGTGCGGAATCGCTCGCGAGCGAGAACGCCAGCCGGCTCGCCGCCATGCAACGGGCGGAGAAGAACATCCAGGAGGTGCTGGAGCAGCTTCAACTGCGCTACCAGCGGCAGCGGCAGGACAGCATTGACGAGGAACTCTTCGACGTCGTCGCCGGCTTCGAGGCGCTGCGGCCCGAGGCCGTTGCGGCAACGCGGCGGACGGACCCCCCCTTGGTCGAAGCCGCACGAAAACCCCGTGCGCCAACTTGCGGAACGCCTTCTTGATGTTCTTGTCACTCGCGGCACGGGGCACCCAGCGTGGCGTAGTGGTCTTTGAACCCGATGGGCATGGCGAACAGGAGGATGTTTGAAAGGCCTGCTGGCTCAAGCCGCGCCAGGCTGTTGCGCCAGCGCCAGCTCCTTCTCGATTATCGCCAGCGTCGTCTTCAGCACCGTGTCCGGGTTGAGCGAGATGCTGTGGATGCCCTGCTCGACGAGGAATTGCGCGAACTCCGGATAGTCGCTCGGGGCCTGGCCGCAGATGCCGATCTTGCGCCCGCGCCGGCGGCAGACCGCGATGACCTGCGCGATGAGCTTCTTCACCGCCGCGTTCCGCTCGTCGAAGATGGGCGCGACGATCTCGCTGTCACGGTCCACGCCGAGGGTGAGTTGCGTGAGGTCGTTCGAGCCAATGCTGAAGCCGTCGAAAATGTCGGCGAACTCGTCGGCGAGGATGACGTTGCTCGGAATCTCGCACATGACGTAAAGCTCCAAGCCGTTCTCGCCGCGCTTCAGACCGTGCTTCGCCATCTCGGCTTGGACCCGGCGGCCTTCCTCGACCGTGCGGCAGAAGGGAATCATCACTTTGAGGTTCGTCAGGCCCATTTCCTCGCGGACCTTCTTCACGGCCCGGCACTCCAGTGCAAAGCCGGCTTGGTAGCGCGGGTGGTAGTAACGGCTCGCGCCGCGGAAACCAATCATCGGGTTCTCCTCGCTCGGCTCGTAGGCCTTGCCGCCGATGAGGTTGGCATACTCGTTGGTCTTGAAGTCGCTGAGGCGGAGAATCACGTCCTTCGGATAGAACGCGGCGGCAATCATCGCGACGCCCTGCGCGAGCTTGTCCACGAAGAACTGCGGCTTGTCCACGTAGCCGGCGGTGAGCGCGGCGAGTTGCGCCTTGGTCGCGGCGTCCTGCTTGTCGTAGTCCAACAACGCCAGCGGGTGCGCCTTGATGTAGGTCGTGATGATGAACTCCTCGCGGGCGAGTCCCACGCCGTCGTTCGGGATGAACGAGAGCGAGAAGGCTTCCTCGGGATTGCCCACGTTCATCATCACCTTCGTGCGCGGATGGCCGAGGTTCTTGAGGCTCGTGCGCGTCACGTCGAACGGCAGCTTGCCGTCATAGACGAAGCCCGTGTCGCCCTCCGCGCAGCTCACCGTGACCATCTGGCCGTCGGTGAGCAACTCGGTGCCGTGCTCGGTGCCGACGATGGCTGGCACGCCCAGTTCGCGGCTCACGATGGCCGCGTGGCAGGTGCGCCCGCCGCGGTTCGTCACGATGGCCGCGGCCTTCTTCATGATCGGCTCCCAGTCTGGGTCAGTCTTGTCGGTGACGAGGATTTCGCCGTCCTTGAACTGGTTGATGAACTCCGCGCTCTTGATGACGCGCACCGGGCCGGCGGCGATTTTCTCGCCCACGCTGCGGCCGGTCACGAGCACTCGGCCACGCTGCTTGAGTTTGAAGGTCTCGATGACCTCGGCCGCCTTGCGCGACTGCACGGTCTCGGGCCGCGCCTGCACAATGAACAGCTCGCCGGTGCGGCCGTCCTTGGCCCACTCGATGTCCATCGGCGTGGGCTGGCCGCGCTTCGCCGAGTAGTGGTCCTCGATGACGCACGCCCAGCGCGCGAGCTGGAGAATCTCGTCGTCGGTGATGGCGAATTTCACGCGGTCGCCGGGCGCGACGGGGATGTTTTTCACCATGCGCCCGCCGCCCACGTCATAGACCATCTTGAACTCTTTCGTGCCGACGATTTTCTGGAGCACGGGACGGAAGCCAGCCTTCAACGTGGGCTTGAAGACATAGTATTCGTCCGGGTTCACGCTGCCTTGCACGACGTTTTCGCCGAGGCCGTAGGCGGCGTTGATGAGCACCGCGTCGCGGAAGCCGGTCTCGGTGTCGAGCGTGAACATGACGCCGCTGGCCGCGAGGTCCGCGCGCACCATGCGCTGCACGCCAATGCTCAGGGCAATCTTGAAGTGGTCGAAACCTTTGTCCACGCGGTAGCTGATGGCGCGGTCGGTGAAGAGCGAGGCGAAACAGCGTTTGCACGTCTCCAGCAAGGCGCGCTCGCCCTGCACGTTCAGGTAAGTCTCCTGCTGGCCAGCGAAGCTCGCATCGGGCAAGTCCTCCGCCGTCGCGCTGCTGCGGACGGCGACATCGGTCGGTGCGCCGGAGTCGCTGCTGAACTCCCGGTAAGCGGCGACGATGGCGGCTTCCAGGTCGGCGGGCAGATGCGCGGCGAGGATGGCGTGGCGCACGCGCTGGCCGCGGTCGCGGAGGTTGTCCATGTCGCGTGTGTCCAAGCCGCGGAGGAGGCGAATGATTTCCTCGTCGAGGCCGGTGGAGCGAAGGAAGTGACGGTAGGCATCCGACGTGATGGCGAAGCCGTCGGGCACCTTCACGCCTTTGGGCGCGAGCTCGCGGAACATCTCGCCGAGCGAGGCGTTCTTGCCGCCGACGAGCGGGATGTCGCCGATGCTGAGTTCGCGGAACCACTTGATGAAGACCGGCGGCGCGGACGCGGCAGTGCGCGGGGCGCGGGCGGCTTTGGCTTTGGCAGGCATGGCAGTTCTCCTTATCCGGGTGCAGTATCCGCGATGAACTCGGTTTCGTGCTCGCGCACCACGAGCACGGGAACGCGGGCGTGTTGCACGATGCGTTGCGCGGTGCAGCCCAGCAGCAGGTAGCGCAATCCCGTGTAGCCGTGGGTGGAGACGATGATCAGTCCGGCACAGAGCCGTTCCGCCTCCTCGCCGATCTCCACGAACGGATTGCCGGACAGGATCGTGGTGTGCACCGGCAGATCGGCGGGGATTTCCGTGGTCCGCAGGCGGTGCATCTCACGTTCGGCCGCTTCGCGGAGCGCCTTCTCCTGCCCCAGGACACTGAGATGGCTCACATCGGCTGGGAGGATGGAGGGCACCACGTGGACCACGTGCAACGCAGCGCCAAACTCCCGGGCCAACGCAACGCCGTAACTCAGCGCCTTGCGCGCCTCGGTGGTGAAATCGGTCGCCACGAGCAGGTGCCGCAACGGTGGAATGGCCGGAACGGAGTCGCTCTCCGCCCCCTCGCCGCGCACGGTCCAGACCGGGCAGGGAGCGCGGCGCACCACTTGTTCCGCGGTATTGCCCAGCAAGCAGTGCGGCAGGAGCGAATGACCGTGGGTGGCGATGACGATCAGGTCGCACTTGAGTTCCCGGGCGGCTTCGAAAATCTGGAGTTCAGGTTCGCCGCTGCGCACGACGACCCGGGTGAGGTGAGGAGAGCTTTCAGCCCGCCGGGCGGCGAACTCGATCAACTTGCGGTGTGCGGCGGTCTTGAGCAGATGGTCGCGCCGGACCAAATGGGCATAACCCCATTCCGGCATGACCGGGGGTTCGACGACGTGCAGCACCGTCAGCGAGGCGTTGAAGCAATCCGCCAAAGCCCCGGCATAGCGCAGAGCGTGAGCGGAGGTGGGCGAGAAGTCCACCGGCACCAGCAAATGGCGAGGGCGCACGAAGGCGGCTGCGGTCCACTCCGGGGTGCGGGTGGCGCTTGCCGCCGGTGATTTCGCAAGCATCGCATTCATAGCCGTCTCCGACTGGAACGTCCGCAGGCAGGGGCGGACGCGATGCACCGGGGTTGGCCAGCACCGACCGCCAATTGCGGCGCGGAGAGATTCCGGCGATTCAGCCGGGCCGCCGGGCAGGGGCAGGGGACGAGCGGGACTCCATGTAAGGCCGCATGACGTTTTCCACCCGGCAGATTCGCGCGTAATGCCGAAGTTCCTCCGCCTTCGCTTTGCGCTGCGGCCAGCAGTCCCGCAGCACCAGAAGCATCAGCTTGTCCGCCTCGCGGTCCTCCGTGAGCGCCGGCCCCCACCGCCACCTCCACGATGCGCTTGAGGGTGCCGACGGTATGGTTGAAGACCGAAGGGCAGGCATCCATGCCCAGCCGTGCGGCCGAGTCCAAGCGCGCGGTCTTGTTCACCAGCCGGACATCGAGCTCCTCAAGCTTCGGCCAGGTTTGCAGCAGCTTTCCGATGCATTCCTCGCGATAGGCCTTGGTCCGGGGCTTGAGGGAACGATCGCCGTGCAGCCTTGTTCGGTAGGTCTTCAGCGCATCCCCGACGGTCATTTTTCCGCCCACCACGGCCGTGGCATTTTCGGCCAGCAGTCGCTCGGCCTTCTCCAAATCGGCGAGGCGAAGCTTGGCCACCGTGAGCGTCGTGGTCTTGAGGCTTTGGCGAATCAGCTTGCCGCCGCCGCGAATCCTCGCAAAATGCTCCTTTGATGGAACGTATCGGACCAAGTATGCATACGGCGTCTTCTGCCCCGCATCCGGCTCGGCGGTTCAGCCGGCTTGCGCTTTTGCGATTTCACGCAAACAGCATCAGATCGCAGTATCAAATGGCCAATATTGGGTTTCCAAAAACGACGTAGGTCGTTGCAGTTAAACGGTTGGAGAGGTGGCTGAGTGGTTTAAGGCACACGCCTGGAAAGCGTGCGTGGGTAACACCACCGGGGGTTCGAATCCCCCCCTCTCCGCCAGGTTGGCACCTCGGACATTCAACTCTTCGGGCATCTACCTAATCGCATGGCCCTTGTCGGCGTGGCTGCAACGAGGCGGCTCGTTGACCGCGCCGAGGGTGTAGGTGCCGCCGGCAGGGCAGACGGGGAGTAGTCCGCCTGTGAGATGAGGAGCAAGGTCGGTGAGTTGCGGAATGACGGATTGTCCCTGCGCGACCTTGCGCGACCTGCTTGGCACAAGCGGCCTTTGCCTCGGCACCGTCATTGGTCATCGAGGTTGTTCGGGTGATGCAGCGATGAAGGGACTGAACGAGCAGAATTTGACGGGATCACCACGTCGTCGCTAGGATTCCTACATCGCCATGAGCCACATCACTGAGAGAGAAGACGCGCTGTTCGCCGAATGGAAGAAAGCCAACCCTTCTGCACTATTTCGCGACGGGGTTCTCCGCCCGACCGTTACCTCGCCAACAAAGTTCGAGTCGTATTCGTTCTCCGGGAAGCCAATTTTCGCGACAACCAGACCGGCGAGACCCTACAAAAGCCATACGATCTGCGCGATGAGTTCAAGGAACAAGACCCACCGAACGTGTGTCTGCCGCATATTTTTTGGAAGCAGAAGGTTGCGCCATGGTGCTTTGGAATCGCTGAATCAGCAGACTTCGAACGAGCGAAAGCGATATCCAAGAACCGTGCCGCGTGCGTGGAATATCTTACGCGCTTCGGCTTCGTTCAACTCAAGAAGGCACCTGGCAACTCAACCATCATGCCAGCGGAATTCGCCAACTCAGTTTTGGAAAAGAACGGCAGGAGCTTTTTGAGGAGGCAGTTCGAGATTTACCAGCCGGACATCATCGTTGCCTGTGGCATCAGCTTTCCTAGGACTTTCGACCTGCTAACCGAGAATGTGTTTCCTGACGCGGTGGATATCACCAGCCAAGCCGCCTTTGAGCGTCGGTGTTCGATGGTTCAAACATGCAAGGCCAACGGAAGCCCAACTTTTGTCATCGAAACCGCCCACCCATCGCACCGAGGCAAACGAGAGAAAGTTTTTGACCAGCTAATGTCAGACTACAGACAGGCGGCGGAACTCATTCGCCAGTCTCAGGGCACCACAGCCGCTGGAATTTGACCCCTGCCATTTCACTTGAGCCCGAAATCCGAAGCGGTGTGGCGTCAGGCCTCTCTGCCTGACGTAGAGGGCGGCATCCTGCCGCCCGGAAGCAACGCCGCACTGCGCCAGCGGGCCGGGGATTTTCTGTGCGCCTCAGTCGGGCGTGCGCTTTCTTCCGCCGGGCTGGGAAGCCCGGCTCTACGGCAGGCAAGGATGCCTGCCACTACAGTGCTGCTTCGGCGTTCGGGTTGAGTAAATCATGGAAGTGGCGCGGGCATCTCGTTCAACGTGTAGTGCAGCGTGTCGTTCCGCAGCGCGTCGCCGCGGTGGTTCTTCAAGCCCAGCGCGCGGAGCATCACGACGTGGCGGGGTTTCAGGCCTTCCAGCGTCAGGCGCGCGGTGAGCTGGTCGGCGGCGACCTCGGCCTTCAGCACGCGCACGGGCGGGCCGGGGATTTTCTCGTCGCGGTCCTTCTCGGGCGCGTTGTGCTTGCCGTCGTAGGCGTAGGTGTATTGCGTCGCGTCCCAGTTCTCGGCGTCGCCGGCGAGCTTGGCGTCCACGGGCTGCGTGAAGGTTAGCTCGAAGCCGTTCGTGCGCACGGCCACGGTCTTGAACTCGAAGGGCACGCGGCCCGTGAACTTCACGCGGTCCAGCGAGTGCGGCTGCGGCGCGATGCTCGTCCAATGCCCGAAGCGCAGCCCGCCCACGTAGAGCCGAGAGTCCGGCCCGTAGGCAAGGCGGTTCACGCCGGACGCGAAGCCCTTCACGAACGGCAGCACTGCGCCCTGCCACTGGCCGTTCACCTTCTCCAGCGCCACGCGCACGACACTCGCGTTCTGGAACTCGCCCACGAGCATCTGCCCGCCGAACGGCCCGAAGCGGAAGTCGCCGACGGTCGCGAGGCCGCTCGCGGAGCGCACCCACGCGTAGGGAAACCACACGGCGGGCGGCGTGAAGTTCGCGTCGCCGATGAAGTGCTTTTCCGTCCAGCCGAAGTCCGCCGCAGCGCTGTCCGCCTCCTGACCTCGGCGGCTACTGGGCGACGAGCTGGGCTGGCCGTAGAAGTTCGTGGCTTGAAGATGGTTCAGCTTGTTCGCGGCAATCCAGTGGCCTTGGTTGTCGGTCATGAAGAGGTCGCCGCGAAATTCGCCGAAGCCGTTCGGCACGCGCAGGCCGGAGCAGAACGGGTCGGTGCGCCACAGGTCGGTGAAGGGAACCTCGCCCGTGTTGTCCGGGTGCGGGGAAATCTTGAGGCACCAGCCCATCGCGGGGACTTCGCGCATCGCACGGTGGCCCGTGATGAGCGCGCCGAGCAAGCCGCTCTCATCCACCAGCGGACCAGTGGCGAACGAGTGGTAGTTGCCGGTGTAGCCCCACACGTCGCTCACGCACTCGAAGACATCCGCCACGCCATCGCCGTCCGCGTCGCGCAGGCGCGTCAGCTCGCACTTCTGCATCACGTAAATCGCGCCGTCCACCACGCGCAGGCCGCCCGGCTCGTTGAGGCCGCGCGCGAACCGCCGCCACTTCGCGGCCTTCGGGTCGCCGGTGACGCCCTCGACGATGAAGACCTCGCCCTGAAACGTCGCGATGGCGAGGCTGCCGTCCGGCAGCAAGTCCATGCCGGCGACGGTGAGCTTGATGTCCTTCGGCACGGGAAAATGCTCGACGGTGTAGAACTCGTCGCCGCCGGGCTTGTCGGTGAAGTTCGGGTCGGGGAGGAAAATCGGCGGCGGGCGGGTGACTGAAGGTGGCGGGGGCAGCGGCTTGAGCGGACCGGCAAGTTGCTTCGCCAGCGCGGAGGCGGCGTTCAAGTCCGCGACCACGGCGGAGGCGATTTCAAACGTCTGCGGCTGCTCATTCGGCGGGATGGCGACGCGCAGCGTGACCTTGCGGCCGGCGATGGTGTGGGTGATGAGCGCGGAGTAAGGCCCCTTGCCGTCGCGCTCGGCGTTGAGGATTTCCGTGACCGGCGTGCTGGTGACGAGCGGGAGGAAATTGCCGCCCGGCAAGCCGCGCAGCACCGCGACGAGCACGCCCGCTGGTGTGCGAATGCCCTGCGCGCCGGAGACGCCGAAGAGGTTCACCGGGTCGCCGGGTTCATCGTGCGCGTTGAGGCGGATGCGACGGGCGAACGGCCCGAGTTCAAAGCGGCGGATGATGACGTTGTGCCCGCTGACCTGCTCCAGTCGCGGTGACTCGATGACGGCGACGGGCGCATCGCCGGGCGGATACAGCTCATACACGAACGACGTCGCGCCGCCGGCGGTGCTGTGGCCCTTGAAGCGCGTGAGCGGGCCGGTGGCGTCCGCCGCGCTGGCGTCGAACGTCCACGGGCTGCGCGCGAGACTGCCCCAGAGCCGCGTGCCGGTGAAGTCGCACACAAAGCGCGTGGACGTGCCGTTGTAGGGCGGGCCGTAGAGGTTCAGCGAGTCGCCCTGCCAGACGGTGTGCGTGCGGAGGAGTTGCGCGTCGAAGGCGAGGTGAAGGTTCGTCGCCAGCGGCACCACGATGCTGCGGCTGGACTGCGCCATCGGCGCGCGGCGGAAAGGAATGTCGGCGGGGTCGTGCGCGGCCACGACGGTGGGCTTGGGCGTCGGAGTTTGGCCTGTGGCGGAGTATGCGAGCAGCAACGCGGCGAGCGCCGTGCCGGCGGTTTGCAACCGCCGCCCGTCGCGTGCTTCTGGCAATACGCAAAGGAACTGCTGTAGCCCACAGACGGCGGTTGCAAACCGCCGGCACGGGGAGCGGACGCACTCCGCCACGGTCGAAAACCAAATCAGCTCGAACGGGATTCGCACGAACGCAGGGTAGCGCAGCGCGCTCCGGCGGCGAGCGGGAAGTAATCGTGGCGGGGACACTCTTGTCCCCAATGAGCTGCGGAATGCATCGTCGGGGACAAAAGTGTCACCGCCATGCGCACCTCGCGTTCCGCAATGAGTGAATCCATTCGTCAGGCGGCGGGAAAAACTGCTTGCGTGTTCCGCCGGGGCGGTGTTTCTCCCAGCCGACATTCCACTATGAGCAAGCAACTTCCGGTCAACGCCTTCAAGCAAGCCCTCCGCGCAGGCCGCCCGCAGATCGGCCTGTGGTGCAGCCTGTGCAGCAACCTCACCACCGAGGTGGTGGCCGGCGCGGGTTTCGACTGGCTGCTGCTGGACACCGAGCACGCGCCCAACGAACTGCCCATGATGTTCAACCACTTACAGGCGTGCGTGGGCGGGACGGCTGCTCCGGTCGTGCGCGTGGCGTGGAACGACGCCGTGCTTTTCAAACGCCATCTGGACATCGGCGTGCAAAACTACCTCGTGCCCTGGGTGCAGAACGCGGACGAGGCCCGCGCCGCCGTGCGCGCCGTGCGCTATCCGCCGCAAGGCCTGCGTGGGGTGGCGGTGACGCATCGCGGCAACCAGTGGGGGCGATACGCAGATTATTACCAGCGCGCCAATGACGAAATCTGCCTGCTGGTGCAGTTGGAGACGCGCGCCGCGCTCAGCCAGATTGAGGCGATTGGCGCGGTGGACGGCGTGGACGGGCTGTTCATCGGCCCCAGCGATTTGGCGGCGGACATCGGGCACCTCGGCAACAACCGGCACCCGGATGTTAAGGCGCTTATCACCGAGGCGATCCCGCGCATCCTCAAAACCGGCAAGGCGGCGGGCATCCTCGCGCCAGTGGAGGAGGACGCGCGGCACTGGCTGAAGCTGGGCTTCAACTTCGTGGCCGTCGGCTCCGACCTCGGCGTGCTGGCCCGAGGGACGGAAGCGCTGGCGGCCAAGTTCAAGGCATGAACGTCCCCGCCGAACAACTGGCCGCCCAAGCCACCGCCCTGTTGAGCGCCTGGGGGATGGATGAGGAGAGCATCGCCGCCACAGTGCAGGTGATGCTTTACGCCGACTTGCGCGGCATCGAGTCGCACGGCGTGTCCACGCTCACGCTCTATGACGAGTATCGCCGCTCGGCGAAGCTGACCGTTCGCCCGCAGGTCCGCGTGGTGCGTGAAACGCCTGTGACCGCAGTGGTCGATGGCGATGGCGGACTGGGCCATCTGCCCTCGCTGCGCGCCATGCGGCTGGCCATTGAGAAGGCCGGCAAATGCGGCGTGGGCGTGGTGTCGGTGCGGAATTCCAACCACTTCGGAGCCGCCGGTGCCTACGCGATGATGGCTCCGCCCAAGGGGCTGATTGGCTACGTGACCAGCGCGACGTGGCGGCCGGGCATCGTGCCGACGTTTGGTGCGGATGCGATGCTGGGGACCAACCCGATCGCCTTCGCCGCGCCGGTGAGGAGCGGGCCGCCGTTCTGCCTGGACCTGGCCACCAGCACAGTGGCCTTCAACAAGGTGAAGATGGCGGCCTGGCATGGCAAAGAGCTGCGGCCCGGCTGGGCGATGGATGCCGCCGGCCAGCCACTCACAGACGCTGCGGCAGCGGTGAAAAGCATCCGGCTGACGCCCTTGGGAGGCCTGCCGGAAATGAGCAGCCACAAGGGCTACGGCCTGGCGACGATGGTGGAGATCTTGTCCACGACCTTGAGCGGATCGTTCTTTGCCGCCACGCGGCTCAACGATCATCCGAACGCGCCGCGCCACAACGTCGGCCACTTCTTCCTCGCCCTGGACCCAAAGGCCTTTCGCGAGGAAGGCGAGTTCGAGGCGGATTTGGAGGCCATGCTCACCGCGCTGCGCGCCACCCGCCGGGCGGAGGCCGGGCAACCGGTGCTGGTGGCCGGAGATCCGGAGCAGGTGCAGCTTGCCACACGCAGCCGGGACGGGATTCCGTTGTCCGAGGAACTGGTGACTACGCTACGAAAACTGTGCGAGACAGTGGGTGCGCCCTGGCTGCTGGCCTAGCTGCGGCTAGAACTCGAAGTAGTTGGTGAAGCCGCTGGAAGCATCCGCAATCCACCGGGCGGTGAAAGCGCCGGGACCGGCGGGCCGCACCTTCTGCACGCTGCCGTCGAAGAACGACCAGTGGTGCCGGCCGCCATGCGGACCGCGCTTGGGCAACTGGCCCTGAAAATTGGCGGGGTTATCGTAGTAGCCAGGCGGTGCTGCGGGATCCAAACCGATGACATTGGTCGAGGCATCGCTGGCCATGAAATTTTTGTTGATGGAAGGATAGAGGGTCACGCGCTTGGTGGGCTGGTAGGTGCTCACACCGCCGGTGAACCCATTGGTGCCCACAAGCCCGCCCCACATCGCCCAAGTGATGCGTCCGGTGTCATCAGTGGGACGGTCGTGCAGGCGGATTTCCCAGCGGCTGACCGGATTGACAAAGGCCCCGCGAAAATGGGCCTCACCCTCGACCGCCGGATCGCGGAGCACTTTGACATCTTGAGCCGTGGTGGTCCAAGTGATGGGATCGGGCAGCCCAAGGTAAGGTTGCAGGAAATACGCCGCCTGGCCGACATTCGCCGCAGGCAAATCCTGCGAGCGGTAGCGGGGGTTCATTCCTGTGGTCATGGGACCGGGCAGGAAGTCGTCGTTATCAGGGATGTAGAGGCCCACCGACAAGGCGATCTGCTTGAGGTTGTTGGTGCATACCCCACCCTTCCCTGCCTGCTTGGCCTTGGCCAGCGCGGGCAGCAGCAGGCCGGCCAGGATGGCGATGATGGCGATGACCACGAGCAGTTCAATGAGCGTGAACGCCCAGGCTGAACGCGGTCCCGTTCGGGACTGGTGATGCGTCGATTTCATCGGAGGATGCTCAAAAATAATCGGCATCTACTGCGCGTCAACCGCGCAAATGTCCCCGGAGGACAGCAGCCGAACTCACCGCCCGGGATCAAATCAACTCGGGAATCGGGTTGCCCCGCAGCAGCACGGGGCTGGGCTGGCCAAACTGATTGTGGAAGACCGTGTCCGTGGGCACGCCCATCTGGTGGTAGATGGTCGCCAGCACGTCGTTGAAATGCAGGGGCCGGTCCAGCGGCAGGTCACCGGCCTTGGTGCTCGAACCCAGCACGACGCCGCGCTTCAAACCGCCCCCCGCCAGCATCACGGAGAACACCTTCTCCCAATGATCGCGACCGGCATTCGCATTGATCTTCGGCGTGCGGCCAAACTCGCCATACATCGCCACCAGCGTGTTATCCAGCATGCCCCGCTCGTCGAGGTCGTCCAGCAAGGCGCTCACCGCCATGTCCATCGGCGGCAGGAGGCGGTGCTTCATCAGGTTGAAGTTGTCCTCGTGCGTGTCCCAGTCCTGCCCACGCTCCTGGTTCAGCGTGTAGTTCAGCAAGGTGAAGGGCACTCCCGCTTCGGCCAACCGGCGGGCAAGCACAGTCTGCTGTCCCCAAAGGTGATGACCGTAGCGCTCGCGCAACCGCAAGGGCTCCCGCGTGAGATCAAAGGCCCCGCCCGCAGCCCCGCCCGCCAGCATTTCCACCGCGTGCCGGTGATACTTGTCGAGCCCCTCGATCTCATCGCGCCGGGCCTGGCCGTCGAAGGCGCGCAGCAGCGTGAGACGGTCTTCCAGGCGCTCCGCCGAGAGTCCCTGACTCAAGCGCAGATCCGGCGGACCCGTGAAGGCGGTGCGCGCGTGCTCGGGCGGTAGACCGGACTCCAGCGGCTCGTAAGCCACGCCCAGCGGACCGGCTCCGCCGTAATGCACACGGTTCCCGAGCTGGCCCGAGTGCGGAATGGCGACGTAGGGCGGCAGCAAGGGAGCACGGGTGCCGCAGGCACGGGCGATCACCGCCCCGATGCTCGGGTGCGCCAGGTTGCGGTTCTTCGCCTCGACTGAGGCATCGGGCAGATCGCCACCGGTCAAGGTCTGGTAGATCGCCACCGGATGGCTGGGCGAGTCCACGTAGCAACTGCGGATCAGGTTGAACTTGTGCGCCCGTTTGGCCAGCAGCGGCAGGTGCTCGGCGAAGTGAATGCCCGGCAGCGTGGTGGGGATGCTCCCGAACTCACCCCGATACGCGGAGGGCGCGTCGGGCTTGGGGTCGAAACTCTCGTAATGCGACAGGCCGCCTTGCAGGTAAATCAGGATGACCTGCTTCGCCGGTGCATTGTTGCGGACCGTTTCCTTGGCTCGCAGCAACTCCGGCCACAACAGCGCCCCCGCAACCGCACCGCCGCTCTTGAGCCAATGACGGCGGCTGAGAGCGGCATGACTGTTTGTTTCAGGGCGAAAAGACAAGGCGCAGTGGATTGGCTGGTTGGTGACGGCTGGTCTAAATTCGCGGAGTTGGACGTAACCCGCGCGGCGGGACATTCGTTTTCTTGTGGGCGAGCGCGGCAGGTTGTCCTCCCCTACCAGTGCCCGCGGTCACTTCTTGTCCTTCTGGCGGAGAATGTCCGCATGCACCCGCGCCACGTCGCCCATGTAGCCGTTCTGGTTGGCGCGCTCGGCGGCCTTGAAGATGTATTCGCGGGCCTGCTTGGCGTCCCCAATGGCCTCGAAATAAATGCCCAGGTAGAGGTGCGCGTAAAACATCGGTTCGCCGGAACGCGTCTCCGCCGGCGCAGCCTTGGCGGTGGCGAGCACGTCCTCCGGCTTGATCTTCCCGGCGAAGAGTTGGTGAACCTGCGCCATCGGAATGCGGCTGTCGCCCTCGATGGGAATCAACCCCTTCTTCGCCTTCTCCAGCCCGTCGGCGCGCGCGGCGCAGAGGAAGTGCCACACGGCGTTCTCCACGTCGTTCGAGTTCACCGTCTGGTGGATCTCGAACTGCTCCTTCCCGTCCTTGAAACGGCCGGCGTAGTAAAGCGCGATGCCCCGCTGCCAGTGGTGCGGCTTCTGGGCCGGCTCAAACTCCAGCACCTTGTCGAAGTCGGCGATGGACTCGGCCATCTTGCCCGCCTTGAAGTGCGCCTCGCCCCGCGCCTGCCATGCGCCGGCGGCCTTGGCGTCCAGTTTGATGACCTCGGAGTAATCCGCGGCGGCCTTGAGATACTGGCGCTGCGTGTTGTGCAACTGCGCGCGCAGCAGCCAGCTCTGCGGCTGCTTCGGCGCGGCCTCGATGAGCTTGCCCGCGAGCGCGATGGCTGCGGGGATGTCGCCCTTGCGGTAGGCCGCAATCGCCTCCTGCGCGAGGGCACTCGTGTCGGCTTCCTTCGGACGGAGCGGCTGGGCGGAGACGTGCGCGGCGGAGAGGAACAACAGTAGGGTGGCGGCGACAAAGTAGGACAGTGCGTCCCGCCTGTCCTTCTGAATTAGAGAGTCCGCCCAAGCGGCTTGTTTCAGATGGAGGTCAGGCAAGATGCACTGACCTACTTTGGGAGCGCGCGTCGCGGACGATGGAGCTTGTGGTGTCATGAGGAGTTGCGTTGAGGTCAACGACTGGCCGGTGCGGAAACAAACTTGAGCCGGCAATAATCTTCGTAGCGGTGGAACGACGGGGCCTTGAGCGGCGCACAGCTCGTCAGGTCGGGCGACTCGTGATGCTTCGAGTAATCGTAGCGGCACAGCGCGAACCTCCACGTGTCGCCCGCCTTGGGTCCGCCGCCCGTGCGGTGGAAATCCTTCCACGGAATGCGTCCTTCCACCGACCAGCCGGTGTCAGTGTCGCGCCAGTCGTTCAAGGTTCCCCGGCGCACCACCGTTGTCTGCATCGCAAACTTCCCATCCGCCGCCGAACTGCGCGCCCGGCGCAAACCGCCCGCTCCGCGCGAGGGCAGAAACGTGTGGAGGCGCGCGTTCAGCGGGTTGACCTGGAATTCATAATAGCCATTCGCCTGCTCGGCCGGCTTGAAGAACAGCTCGAACACGTCGTTTTCCCAGATGGGACCGTTGGTCTCGCGCACATCGGCGTAAAGATCCGCATCCTCCATCTCGGCGTGGAAGTAAATGAATTCGTCGTCCCAGAGCAGGCGCGCCTGCGTCTTCGTCCGGCCCTTCCGATCCGCCCAGAACGTGACAAACGACTCGATGACCGCCGCCTGCTGCCACGCCGGCTCGTCCGCTTTGCCGTCCAGCTTGATGGGGCCGGTCGCCCGCCGGCACTCGTGGCTGGTGGGGATGTCCAATGTCGCAGCGGCCGAGGCGGACACAGCGGCAAGGCACCACAACAGCGCGGCCGACACGATGGGTTTCACGCCGGCACGATAGGGACCAACTGCACGAGCGTAAATCGCGAAATTCACCGCACTTGTCGCGCTTGCGGCCCACCGATACCTTCGCCGCGTCATGTCCAACCTTCACGAAGACCCCGCCGCGCTGAAGGCGCTCCAAGACGAACTTTACCGGGCGAAGGTGCGGCGTGCCCGGGCCATGACGCCGGAGCAGCGGCTGGCGGAGGTCTTCGAGCTGTCTAACCATCAGTTCGGCATGATGCTCGCGGGGGCCATGCACCGGCTGGGCACGCGCGACGAAGCCGCCGGCTGGGCGGAAGTCCGGCGGTGGATGCAGCGCCTGGACCGTGTGCGTGACCACGGCCTCTATGTGACCGAGAAACCCGCTGGCAAATGACCCTCGAATCGCTCGCCATCGCAGTGGTGGAGGCCACCGAGGCGGCGGCGGTTGACTTCATGGTGGTGGGCGCGATTGCCGCCGGGGCCTATGGGGTGCCGCGCTCCACCAAGGACGTGGATTTGCTAGTGGCGGTCAGCGTGACGGGAGGGGTGGCGGCTACCATCGAGTCACTCAAGCCCATCGTCGAGTTCGAGCCTCAGGTCGTCTTCGACACGCTCACTTGGGGCCGTCGTCATGTGGGGCAGAGCCGGTCCACGCCGCCGTTCAAGGTGGAGTTGTCTGAGGTGTTCGAGAACCCGTTCGTGCAGGAGGAATTCCGCCGCCGCCAGCAAGTGTTCGTGCCGATGCTGGGCCGGCCAACCTGGCTGCCCACGCCCGAGGACGTCATCGTGCAAAAGCTCCGCTGGGGCCGGGGCAAGGACTTGGACGACGCGCGCGACGTGCTCGCCGTGCAAGGCCCCGAGACGCTCGACATGACCTACATCCATGCTTGGTGCGCCCGCCATGGCACCACCGCCCGCCTCGAAGCCGCCCTCGCCGGCATCCCGCCGATGTGAGCAAGTAGCTCGACATTCCAATGTCGAGCGCGTCGTTTGACTCTTTGAGCAGGCAATGACACGCTCGCAGCGAAGTGAATCCCCGAGGCAAAAGTTTAACGAGGCTGCTCACTGCCTTGCTGTTGCTCTTTGTCTGCTGCGGCACGGCCAGCGCAAACGGCGTCGTGCCTCTGGTGACTGCCTTCACCCGCCCGGAGACAGCGCCGCTCACCTTGGGGCTGACAGTCGTAATCATCTGCTTCGAGGCGTGGCTGCTGAAGCGGTTGTTCAAGGAAGGAACCTATCTCCGGTGGCTGCGCGTCAGCGCCATCATCAACGTCGCCTCCAGCTTGGCTGGCTCGCTCTACCTGTGGATGTTCAAGGATAGTTGGCAACTGATGGCCCTCGGTTTCAGTGCGATATTCGAGCTGTTCGTTGTGACAGTTGTGGTAGAAGGCGCGCTGCTCTGCCGAATCGTTGCCAAGGACAAATCCGACACCAGGATGACCGTTCTCCGTGGAGTGGGGCTGAATTTCACCAGTTACGCTGGGTTGTTTATGCTGCAAATCGGATTTGTGCTGGCGCTTGTAGGTTGGGGTTCTCGCACCGACAAACAGCGACTCGAAACGTGGCAGGACAAGTCGGTGTTGGAGGGCGTGTCCGGCTACATCTACGCAATCGGTCGGGGAACGAACGCAGGCGGACGCGGCTTGAAACGGTTTGAGGTGGCGACGCAGCGTTGGGAATCTCTGGTCTCCAAATCGCCGGAATTCAATCCGTTGTCGTGGGACGTGGTCGGCAACACATTTGCCTGCTTTCCCGGCATCAGCCATCACGGCGGCAGTGAAATCCGGATTCTGCGGCTGCCAGACTTCGAGGCGGTTCGTGTCATCCCTTTCAACGCCTCGGAGTTCCGGCTCTCGCCTGATGCGCGGCTGGTTGCGGCGGTGGCAAACTCCGGCGAGGCGGTGGCGCAAAAAGACGGCAGCGGCTACTACGAGTTTGGTCGCAAAGGGTCGCTCAAAGTGTTCGACCTGGCCACTGGCGACGTGGTTGCCGAGTCCAAGCGCATGGGCTTGAACCGCGGATTGGCATGGTCGAGCGACGGGCGAGAAGTCTTTTTCGTTTCATTCTTGGACGAGGCGGTATTTGCCCCGGGCCGGGAGCAGATGCGCGGTTCAACCAGTTATGGACATGTGTCCTTCGATGGTCCTCATGCTCAGGGCATCTATGCGCTGACGATTGCCAGCGGCGAAGCCCGGCATGTCACCAAGGGAATTTATCCCGAAGTCGTGAGTCCCGGCGGGCAGCTTTGGTTCCAAGCTGACAAGGGCCTGCGCATCCGCGAGGCCGACGGCCAGGAGCGCAGCATGGATTTGCCCGACCTCTCACATCGCATGCCGTCGCTGTCTCCAGATGGCAAAAGTGCGGTGATGCAGGTTCAAGGCCGGACTCCGTTCCAAGCGAAGGCGTTTCTGACGGTGTTTCGCGTCAGCGCTCCGGAGAAGCGCCTCATCGTGGATACGGAATCCATCTACCACTTCAGATGGTCAGTGGGTCCGGCAATGGCGGCGACGAAATAGCCGCGCGCGCCACGCTTGCCGTTTGAAGCTTCCCGCCGGGCCGCTCGTTTCCTAACGTGTGCCCGCTATGAATCCTTTCCGTTCCGCCGCGCTGGCAGTCGCGACGTCGCTCGCGTTCTCCGCCGCGCTTTCCGCCGCTGATTACAAGGTGCAGCAGAAGAACCTCGGCTTCCCCACTTACAAAAACGCGCCGCCGGGCAAACAGATGTCCGGCCAGCACGCGCCGGCCACCACGCCCGCGCTGTCGCCGGAGGAGGCGCAGAAGAAGTTCACCCTGCCGCCGGGCTTTGAAATCCGCCTCTTCGCCAGCGAGCCGGAGGTGGTCAACCCCGTCGCGATGACGTGGGACGAGCGCGGGCGGTTGTGGGTGGTGGAGCTTTACGAGTATCCGCTCGGCGCGAAGCCCGGTGAGAAGGGCCGCGACCGCATCAAGATTCTCGAAGACACCGACGGCGACGGCCGCGCGGACAAGGTCACGGTCTTCGCCGACGGCTTTTCGCTCGCGACGGGCATCCTGCTCGGGCACGGCGGCGTGTTCCTCGGGCAAGCGCCGCATCTGCTCTTTCTGCAAGACACGAACGCCCCGGCGTTTGCGGGCATCGGCGCGTTTCAGAAGGCGAACAAGCAGACGGTGCTGCTCACCGGCTTCGGCCTCGAAGACCGGCACGAGCTGCTCAACGGCTTCACGTGGGGCCCCGACGGCCAGCTCTACATGACCCACGGCGTCTTCACCCGCGCGAACGTCAGCAGCCCCGACCGCCCCGGCGAACCCGCCGTGCGCATGGACGCGGCCGTCGCGCGCTACAACGTGCAGACCAAGAAGTTCGAGGTCTATGCCGACGGCACGAGCAATCCGTGGGGCGTGGACTTCGACCGCGCGGGCAACGCCTTCCTCAGCGCGTGCGTTATTGACCACATGTTCCACATGGCCCCCGGCGGCATCTACGTGCGGCAGGGCGGCCAGCCGATGTTTCCCTACGCCTATCAGATGCTGCCGAGCATCGTGGACCATCGCCACAAGATGGCGGCCTACGCGGGCATCCAGGTCTATCTCGGCGACCAATGGCCAGCGGAGCATTACGGCACCATCTTCTGCGGCAACCTCCACGACAACGCGGTGCATCAGGACACGCTCACGCCGAACGGCAGCACGTTCAAAAGCTCCTTCAAGCAGGACTTCATCCGCGCCAACGACGGCTGGTTCATGCCCGTGAGCCAGCAGGTCGGCCCCGACGGCGCGCTGTGGGTGATGGACTGGTATGACAAGTATCCCTGCTACCAAAACGCCCGCGCCGACCCCGAGGGCGTGGACCGCGAGCACGGCCGCATCTGGCGCGTGGTCCACACGGGCAACGAGAAGGGAAAGAAAGTTCCGTCGCGCCCCGAGGTGAACATGGATTTCGGCAAGCTCACCTCCGCCCAACTCGTCGAGCGCCTCGCGCACGCGAACGTGTGGCATCGCAAGATGGCGCAGCGCGTCCTCAACGACCGCCGCGACAACACGGTGATGGGCTTGCTGCAAAAGCAGGTGGCCGATGGCAAGACCATCGAATCCCGCCTCGCCTCGCTCTGGACCCTGCACAGCTCCGGCTACCTCAACGACGACCAGCTCCCCAAAGCCGCTGCGGACAAGGAACCCGTCATCCGCGCCTGGGCCGCGCGGCTCGTCGGTGAACGCCAGCTCGGCATTGCCCCGGACCTAGCGCTGCTGCGCAAGCTCGCCACGGACTCAGAGCCCATCGTTCGCACCGCCGTCGCGACTGCGTGCCGCCAACTCACCTCGGGTTCGCTCACGGTGAACACCAAGCCGCAGCGCGAGCCGAACGCACCGGAACTCGCCGAGATTCTCGCCGCCGTCATCGCCGCCACGCCCAACGCGAACGACCTCACGTTGAACCACCTCGTCTGGATGGCCGCCGAGCCACTCGTCGCCAAGGACCCGAAGTTCGCCTTCGGCCTTCTGGCGCGGGCCAACGTCCGCACCGCACCACTCGCGGGCACGCTGGCGTTCAAGACAATGCGCCGCGTCTGCGACTTGCAAAGCCCCGCGCAGCTTGATGCCGCGCTGGACTTCCTCGGCAGCCTGCCCGCGACCGACGCGCTCCTGCCCTTCGCGCTCAACGGCCTCGTGGACGGGCAGAAGGGCAAGGCACTCAAGCCTGCCAAGCCCACCGAGGCCGCGCTGAAACCGCTGCTCGCCAGCCCGCGCGAAGACGTGGCCCGCTTCGCCCGCCAGCTCGGCGCGCTGTGGGGCGACGCCGGCGCGATGCAAGCTAGCCTCGCGCTCGTCAACGACGCGAAGGCTCCGCTCGACGAGCGCCTCAAGGCCGCGCAGACCGCCCGCCAGCTCAAGAACGACGCCGCCCGCGACGCGTTGCTCAAGGCCATCACGCCCGGCAACCCGGAGCCGCTCGTGCTCGAAGCCATCGCCGGCCTCGGCCAGCTCGGCGGCGCGTCATCGGAAGCGCTCTTCGCCCAGTGGAAGAGCTTTTCTCCGGCCGCCCGCCGCGCCGCCGCCGAGACTTTGGCGTCCCGCAACAACTGGGCTTCGCAGCTTCTTAGCGAGATTGAGCAGAAGCGCATTCTCGCCAGCGACATTCCCGCCGCCACCATCCGCACGCTCACGCGCAGCGAGGCCGATTACGGCATGCTCGCCAAGCGCGCCACCGCCCTCTTCGGCCGCGTGCGCGACGCGAACGCGGACAAGCTCAAGCTCATCGCCGCGAAGAAGGACATGATTCTGAAAACGCCCGGCCAGCCGGACTTGAAGGCCGGTCACGAGGTCGCAAAGAAGGTTTGTTTCACCTGCCACAAGCTCCACGGTGAGGGCGCGGACATCGGCCCCGACCTGACGGGCGTGGGCCGCAGCAGCCTCGATGCGTTGCTGGCGAACATCATTGACCCGAACCAAATCATCGGCGCGGGCTACGAGATGGTGGAAGTGACGACCAAGGACGACCGCAGCGTGAGCGGCCGCTTGGTCGAGAACACCGACACGCGCGTGCGCCTCCTCAGCGCCGGGCCGAAGGAAGACGTGGTGGCCAAGAGCGACATCGCCCGGCTGCGCGTGAGCGAGTTGAGCGTGATGCCCGAGGGCCTGGAGCAGATGCCCGACGGCGACTTCCGCAACCTCATCGCCTACCTCCTGAACCCGCCCGGCGACAAAGCGCCGTTCAGTTGGAGGAATGACAGCGGGGGCGCGGGTGTCCCACCCGCAGCAGCCCCGAAAGGTGGCAAGAGTGGCGAGAAGAAAGCGGGCATCCCTGGCGACGCGAACGCGCTGCGGCTGGGACAGCCGCGCTCCGTTGACTGGGAATCCGTCTCCCTCTGGAACCCCGAGTGGCGCGTCCTCGCTCCTGACTTTGAGGGCACCCCCGCCAAGCTCGTCGAGTTCGCCGGGAAGCGGAACGTCCTGCTCACGCATCCCTTCGACCGCGAGAAACCCGCCGCCCTCGAACGCGAGCTGACCATTCCCGCCGGCCAGAAGACCACGCTGAAGTTCAGCGTCGCCTCCCACGAGAAAGGCGACTGGGAACTCCGCGTCGTCGCCAACGGCAAGCCCCTGCACAAGCAACTCGTCGCCCACAAACACGCCGACGCCTGGCACCCCGTGACCGTGGACCTCACTCCGCTCGCCGGGCAGAAAGTGACGTTGCGGCTGGAGAACGCCGCGACCGGCTGGAGCTGGGAATTTGGATACTGGACGGCGATTGAAGTGAAGTCCGAGCGGGTGACAGCGGCCAGATGAGAGGGGAACTCATGGCACACCAACGGTCCATCAAGCCAGGGGCCACCCGTGGGACGGTCTTCAAAGTTGTGGCGCGCGCCCGACTCCAGGACGCCAAGGTGCTGCTCGGTCAAAAGCGATACGGCGGGGCAGCCTATCTGGCGGGCTATGCGGTAGAATGCACGCTCAAATGGGCGATCACCCAACAATCGAATCCGAGGGGAGACCCTTATCTTCCTGCGGAGTTTGAGACACATGACTTGGACGTGCTGTTGGAAGCATCTGGACTGTTCGCAGCCATTCGCCGCGACAAAATCGTCTGGGCAAGTTTCTCCACCATTTCCGAAGCGTGGGGACCTGACTTACGCTATTCATCGAAGGAGCCAGCACAAGCAGATGCTGAAGAGCTTTACCAAGAAGCCGAAGAATTGTATGAGTGGCTCATAGAGAAAGTTGCACCATGAGTATCCCGAAAAAGCTCGAAGCCGTCGTGCGGAATGCGTTACCCAAGCACAATGCCAACCGAGCCAAGATCTTTTGGAGGCCAACCGGACTGGGAAATCGCCACCTATTGAGGGTGATCACGTCGGCTTGGCAGGAAAAATCCCGTTCAGAGCGTATTTACGAGTTGCAGAAAGCTATCACCTCCCAGCTTACCGAGAACGAGTTGGATCGAATCTTTCGGATCAGTGTTTTGACGTCGTCTGAGTATTCCCGTCTTTGCAGAGACTTGCAGGGGGAAGGAACCTCATCCCGTTCAACGGGTGGAAGGTGATTTTGCGACCTAGTAGTTTTCTGCATTGCATGCGCCCCCTGCGGAAGTTGCTCACGATGCCACACCCTGCGTGGTTGCTAGCTTAGGCCAATTGGGGACGTAATCGTGACTGGGGTTGGTTGAGCTCTGACTCGCCCACTGTCGCAGCCACCCAGTTGAAACCTCCGCCCCCTCGGGCCGCGTCTGCTCCTGCGCCGCATGAAATCCTCCCTGCTCCTGCTCCTGGCCAGCTTCACCGTCGCCGTGGCCGCGCCGCGCCCGCCGAACATCATCTTCATCATGGCCGACGACCTCGGCTACACGGACGTCGCGTGCTTCGGCAGCAAGTATTACGAGACGCCGAACCTCGACCGGCTCGCGGCGCAGGGCATGAAGCTCACAAGCCATCACCATTGCCAGAACTGCACGCCCACGCGCGCCGCGCTGATGAGCGGCCAGTATGGCGCGCGCACCGGGGTTTACACCGTCGGCGGCATCGACCGCTTCGACTGGAGCAAGCGCCCGCTGCGCCCGGTGGACAACGTCACCGACCTGCCGCTGGACCGCGACATCATTGCCAAGCAGCTCAAGGCCGCCGGCTACGCGACGGGGATGTTCGGCAAGTGGCACATCGGCGAGCGCGGGGACTTTCATCCCGGCAAGCGCGGTTTTGACGAGGCCATCGTGAGCATGGGTCAGCACTTCGACTTCGCCACGAATCCGAAGACGGATTACCCGAAGGGCACATATCTTGCCGATTTTCTCACGGACAAGGCGGTGGATTTCATCACGCGGCACAAGGAAAAGCCGTTCTTCCTCTACCTCCCACACTTCGGCGTCCACTCGCCGTTCCAGGCGAAGGCCGAACTGATTGAGAAGTTCAAACCCAAGCCCGGCGTCGGCGGCCACAACAACCCAACCTACGCCGCGATGATTGCCAGCGTGGATGAAAGCGTGGGCCGCGTGATGAAAACCCTCGACGACCTCCAGCTCGCGGACAACACGGTGCTCATCTTCACCAGCGACAACGGCGGCGTGGGCGGCTACGGCCGGCCCGACGGCCTGCTCCGCGAGTCGGGCATGGAGGGCAAGGGCAAGAAGGCGAAAGGTGCTGATGCGGACGGCGGCGGCATCACCGACAACGCCCCGCTGCGCAGCGGCAAGGGCAGTCTTTACGAGGGCGGCACGCGCGAGCCATTCATCGTGCGCTGGCCCGGCGTGGTGAAGCCCGGCTCAAAGTGCGAGGTGCCCACCATTCATGTGGACATTTTTCCGACCTTCCTCGAACTCACCGGCGCACCCAAGCCGCGTCAGGTGCTCGACGGCGAAAGCTTGGTGAAGCTGTTCCGCGACCCCGCCGCGAAGCTCCAGCGCGACGCCATCTACCAGCATTTCCCCGGCTACCTCGGCTCCGGCCCGGGCCTCTGGCGCACCACGCCAGTGAGCCTCATCCAAGTCGGTGATTGGAAACTCATGGAGTATCTCGAAGACGGAAGACTCGAACTCTATAATCTGCGCGAGGACATCGGTGAAACGAAGAATCTGGCGCAGACAATGCCGGAGAAAGCGAAGGAGCTCCACGCGCGTCTCACGGCGTGGCGGAATGAAGTGAACGCTCCGATGCCCAAACCCAACAAGCCGGGCGCCGCCGCACCCCCCGCGCCCAAAGGCAAGAAGGGCAAGAAGAAGGAGTAGAAGCCCGTGCCGGCGACTTGCAGTCGCCGTCCTTGGGACGCTGTAGTTCGGGGCAGACCCGAGCCATCCATCCGCAACGCGGCGACTGCAAGTCGCCGGCACGGGTTCATGGCCCCAATGCGCGACTTGCGCGCCGTCGTGGCTACTCATGAACCGGAGCGCCCATCTGGAGGCCGGGGTGCGGCAGCGGGGCAACCTTGAGTCCAACAGCCAAGGGATTTCCGCAGTTGGTAGGCTTGACTCAAAACCGCTGCTGTCTGGCCTACGTCAGGCTGCCAATGCGGCGTAGCTTCAGCACTGGTTCACCGATGGTCCTCGACGCGGCCAGATCCACCTCGAACTCCGCGACCCAATCGTTGTGGCCGTCCGGGTCCACGAGCATCTGCTGCACGCGCCATGAGCGCTGGTCAGCGGCGGGCACCACGTAGGTGTGCCGGGCGTTGCGCGCCTCGGGGTCCAATCGCAACGTGCGGTGGACCGCCACGTAACCGTCAATCGCGGCCCGCAAGCGGACCGCCGTCCAGGCCGCGCCTTCGGCGTCTTCCAAGGTGCCCAGTTGCTCCAGCGCCTGCTCGTGATCCCCAACCCACCAGGCGCGAAGAAAACCGAAAACCCGCGTGCGAATGGCCATGGTGAAGGCCTTCACGTCACGCGTGATGTCCCGCGCTGCTTCCTCGGCTCCGGGCGGGCGCACCTCGGGCGTCTCGGCGCGCTGGTAATCCGGGTTGCGGAGCTTTTCCCACTCGTCGAGCAGGCTGGAGTCCACCTGGCGGATCATCGTGCCGAGATAGAGTTCCATGTCGCGCACAGTGTCGTTCTTCGCGGCGTCGGGCACGGTTTGCGACAGCACCTTGAAGACGCTGTTCAAGTGCCGCAGCAGCACGCCCTCGGCGCGTTGCAGCTCGTAGTCGCGGATGTAATCGGAGAACGAGCGGAAGCCCTCGAACATCTCGCGCGCGATGGATTTGGGCCGGATGTTCTCCTGCCCCACCCACGGGTGCCGCGCCGCGAAGGCGTTGAAGGTCGAGTAGATGAACTCGCGGTTGGGCTTGGGATACTCGAGCTTTTCCAGCTCCTCCATCCGCTGCTCGTATTGCACGCCCTCCATCTTCATCTCGGCCATCTTCTGGTCCTTCACCCGGTCGAGCTGCCGGCGCAGAATGATGTCGGGGTCTTCGAGGATGGACTCCACCACCGTGAGCAGCACGAGCGCGTAATCCTCTGCCTGCGGGTCCATGAGCGGCAGCGTCTCAAGCAGGTAGAGCGAGAGCACTTGGTTCATGGAGAAATCCTCCGGCAGCTCGACGTTCACGCGGAGTTTGGCACCGGCTGGCGTGGGTGGGATGAACTCGACAATCTTCTGATCCACCAGCGACCGGAACAACTGCCAGGCGCGGCGACGATGGGTCTGCTTGGCTTTCGGCGATTCATGACAGTCGCGGAGCAACTGCCGCATCACGGCGCAACCGTCCTCGGGCCGGCTCAGCACATTGAGCAACATGCCGTGCGTGACCTGGAAGCGGGACGTGAGCCGTTCGGGCGGGGCGGCCATGAGGCGCGCGAAGGTCTGCTTGTCCCAGTTGACGAAGTTCTTCTCGGGCGGCTGCCGCTTGACGACCTTCTTGCCGTCGCGCGCGGACTTCTCCGCCAGCTTGAGGTTTTCGATGACGTGCTCGGGGGCCTGCGCGACCACCCAGCCGAGATGGTCGAAGCCCTTGCGCCCGGCGCGTCCGCCGATCTGGTGGAAGTCCCGCGCGCTGAGAATGCCGGTCTTCTGCCCGTCGAACTTGCACAGCTTGGTGAAGAGCACCGTGCGGATGGGAACGTTGATGCCCACGCCCAGCGTGTCCGTGCCGCAGATGACCTTGAGCAGCCCGCGCTGGGCGAGCTGCTCGATGAGCACGCGATACTTGGGCAGCAAGCCCGCGTGATGCAGGCCGATGCCGTGCCGCAGCCACTTCTTGATGTCGGGACCGTAGGGGCTGCTGAACTTGAAGCCTTCCACCGCACTGCCCAGCGCCGCCTTCTCCTCGCGGGTGCAGACGTTGAGGCTGGTGAAATCCTGCGCGCTCTGGGCCGCTTCGAGCTGGGTGAAATGGACGACATAGACCGGGGCCTTGCCATCGGCCAGCAGCGTTTCGAGCGTCTTGGCCAGCGGCAGTTCGGAATAGGCGTGCTCCAGCGGGACGGGCCGGTGCGTGGAGACAACCGTGGCCGTCGGCCGGCCCGTAAGCCGCGTGAGCTCCTGCGCGAAGAACTGCGTGTCGCCCAGCGTGGCGGACATCAGGAGGAAGCGCGCCTGCGGCAGCGTGAGCAAGGGCACCTGCCACGCCACGCCACGTTCGCGGTCCGCGTAGTAATGGAACTCGTCCATCACGATGTCGCGCACACTGGCGCGCGCGCCCTCGCGCAGGGCGATGTTTGCGAGGATTTCCGCCGTGCAGCAGAGGATGGGCGCGTCGTGGTTCACCGTCGCATCGCCGGTGCTCAGGCCGACGTTGTCCGGACCGAACTCGCGGCAGAGCGCCATGAACTTCTCATTCACCAGCGCCTTGATCGGACAGGTGTAAACCGAGCGGCGGCCCCGGGCCAAAGCTTGGAAATGCAAGGCCGAGGCCACGAGTGATTTTCCGGAACCGGTCGGCGTGTTCAGGATGACATTCTTGTCCTCGAACAATTCCAGGATTGCCTCCTCCTGCGCGGAATAAAGCTCCAGCCCGCGACCGGTGACATAATCCAGAAACCGCCCCAGCAACAAATCGCTGCTGAAGTCGTCTCCCCGCGGGAGCTGGTCGTATAGGGTCACGGGCACAGGCAGGAAAAATCAGGCCAAACGCCGGGTCCAGTCGGGTCCAAGACCGCTAGCAGTTGAACGGCGTTTCACAACCGCAGGAAGGCCCGGCTCGCCTCAGGCGCCTCGGCCACAGCCACCGTGGCGGTCGAGGGAGACTGAGCAACGGTCTCGGCCAGTGAATCCAGCCGGTGGGCCGTGATCAACTCGCCCGCCGCGAGGAGGCTGTGACCGGCCTCGCCCGGCAGGTTGGCAGCCTCCAGGACCAAATCGCCGACGTGCAAATGGGCCAGGGATTTGTTTTTCACCACCACGGGACAACTGAACAGCGCCGCCTGAATCACCAAGTCCGGGAGCCGCAATTCCCAGCGCGCCGCTGGATTCCCCGCGGCTGGCGGCAGCGCATCGCTGCGGGCTGCGAGCGCCGGAAACACCGGCACCAGCCCCAGCACCTGCTTGACCCGCGCCATCGTGCGGGTGCCCAACAGCAACTGCACGGACTCGGCCAGCACCCCGAGCAATTCGTGCTCCGAGTGCGCGGGACGTTTCAGCACAGCCCGGCAGAGCACATGAGCTCCGGCCCGTTGAATGCCCAGCCGCAGGTCAATCCACACTCCGTCGCGCTTGAGGTAGAGCGGCAGCACCACCGAGAAATCCGTGTGTCCGCCGGGGCCGCTCGTCGGCAGCAACTGCCCCTGTCCCAGGCCGGCCTCCCGCAATGCCTCGGCCAGCGCCGCCGCCACATCCACGGTGGCCGGGGCCGCCGGGGCCGGCACCACGGCAGCGGGGGCTGCCGCCGGCGTCGGCGCAGCCGACTGCTAGATGGCGATTTCACTCAACATGTTGTGCCGCCGGATGAGCTGGTCGTATTCCGCGATGGTCTTGCGCAACTGCGCCTCGTGGTTCAACGCCCGCTGCGCGACCCGCAGCCGGGCTTGCAGCTCAATGAGATCGCAGGGCTTGACCAGATAGTCGTCCGCGCCCGCGTCGAGGCCCTTGACGATGTCCAGCTTGCTGTTTCGTGAGCTGAGCAGGATGACGTAGGTGCGGACCGGCTGCTTGATGGCGCGCAGCCGGCTGCACACCTCGGGACCGGTCATCCGCGGCATCATCCAGTCGCAGATGGCCAGCGTCGGCGCATGTGGTCCGCGCAAAATGTCCCAAGCTTCCTGGCCGTTCTGCACCAGCAGGGACTCATAGCCGAACCGCGAGAGAAACGCGGAGATGATCTTGCGGCTGATTTCGTCGTCGTCGGCGAGGAGGATTTTCATTGAGTTACTCCCGCAGCTTAGGCTGAAACCAGCGGGAAGTTCAAAGCTCAAAGAAATTCGCCGCCAGCCTTCCGTTGCCAAGCCCGCCGCGCCCGCGCTAGGCTCCGCTCATGATCACCACGCGAGCCTTTCTCGAACGCCTTGCCCTCTCCCTTGCCCTGCCCGCGCTCGGCACCACCGCCGGTTGCCAGACCACGGCCGACACCGAACCGCTCTGGACGCCCCGCGCGCTGACCAAGCCGGGCGAGTTCACCGCCGGCATCGAAGGCCCGGCGTGCGATCGCGACGGCAACATCTACGCCGTCAATTTCGGCAAGCAGCAGACCATCGGCAAAACCACGCCGGACGGCCGCTCCGAGGTCTTCGTCACGCTGCCCGGCAAGAGCACCGGCAACGGCATCGTCTTCGACCGCGCGGGCACCATGTATGTGGCGGACTACGTCGGGCACAACGTCCTGCGCGTGGACATGAAGACGAAGGAGATTTCCGTCTTCGCGCACAACCCGCAAATGAACCAGCCCAACGATCTGGCGATCGGACCCGACGGAACCATCTTTGCCAGCGACCCCAACTGGTCCAACGGCACCGGCCAGCTCTGGCGGGTTGACCGCGATGGAAAGACGACGCGGCTCGCGACGGGCATGGGAACTACCAACGGGATTGAGGTCAGCCCCGATGGCAAGCAGCTCTACGTGAACGAGAGCGTGCAGCGGGATCTGTGGGCCTTCGACATCGCGCCGGACAAGTCGCTGACGAACAAGCGGCTGCTGCGGAAGTTTCCCGATCACGGTTTCGACGGCCATCGCTGCGACGCGGATGGGAACCTCTACATCGCGCGCTACGGGGAAGGCGTCGTGGCCGTCGTGTCACCGAAGGGTGAAATCCTCCGCAAAGTCCCGGTGCTGGGCCCGCGCCCGAGCAACCTCTGCTTCGGCGGTCCCGATGGCCGGACAGTTTACGTCACGGAAGTCGAGCACACCCGGCTAGTGGCCTTCCGCACGGATCGTCCTGGTCTGGCGTGGAAGCGGTGGCAGGAGAAGCGGTGAAGTTGCTCCGCCGTCCAAACACTGAATCAGCCGGCCGGACCCGCTCGTTGGAGCTGCCCGGCTATTTCGCCACCTTCACCGGCTGCGGCGTGCGTTTCTTGTGATACGGCGAGGAGAGGTTGAAGTAGATGCCGCACAGCGGCTTGTCCAACACCGAGTCTTCCGGCGGCTGGCTCAGGATGATGGTGACCTGGTTGTCCAGCGCGATGCCGTGACGCAGGCCGGGAGCCCGCTGCTGATAGGCCTTGATGGCTTTTTCCATCAGGCGTTGCAACGCGCCCTCGCACTCGTCCGGCGTCTTGGCGAGGCACAAAATGTATTTGTCGAACGCGCGCAACGCGTCGGCAAGTTCGGCCTTGAACATGTCCACAGTCAGGTCCATGGCCTAAGCCTAACATATCGCCCGGCGCGGTGGGAAGGCGGAGATTGCAAACTAGGCCAAAGCCCAGGGCGTATTCACCAAGCGGGCAAGGGGATTGAGGGCAAGAGAATTGAGTCGGCAAAGAACTCGCCCGCGGGTGATTCCTTTGCCCTAAATTCCCTTGCCCACCGCCGAACGGTGAGCCCGGCGCGTGGCACGCTTGGCCGCCAAGGAATGTTTCTCCACGCGTTGGCGCGGCGAGCAGGAATTGCCTGCGACCACGCTGGTTGCACGCGCTTGTGAATTGGCCCTGGCCAAAGCCGATGCCCGGAAGCCTTTTCCGATCCAAAGCAGTCGCTCAGGCGTTGCACCACTTGAACGGCTTTCAAGCTGTGCCAGTCGAACCGACCAAATCCGTGCCGCACCTGCGCCCCAGCCCAATCCGCCCCAGCCCCGTCGGGGTGACCGCGCCGCCGCCCTTTCGCAACCTGCCATGACCGACGAACAAGCCATGTGGCGGGTGCAGTCGCACGACGACCCGGAGGCGTTCGCCGAGATCGTCCGCCGCTGGGAGGGCCCCATCCGCAATCTTTGCCAGCGGATGACCGCCGACCTGCACCGCGCCGAGGATCTGGCGCAGGAAACTTTTGCCCGGCTCTTTGCCCGGCGTCGCGAATGGCAGCCCACGGCCAAGCTCTCCACCTACCTCTGGCGCATCGCCATCAACCTTTGCCACGACGAAAACCGCCGCCGGACGCGCCATGGCGAGGTGCCGCTCGAAACCGGGGAGGACGGCGAATCCCCCGCGCTCATCACCGTCTTCCACCCCACGCCGCATGACGAACTGGAAACCGAGGAGCGCGCCGAGCAGGTGCGCGCCGCCCTGCTGCGGGTGAGCGAGCCCTTCCGCACCGTGCTCGTGCTGCGCCATTACGAGGGGCTCAAGTTCCGCGAAATTGCGGAGGTGCTCCACGTCCCGGAAGGCACCGTGAAGTCCCGCATGGTCGAGGGGCTCACCCAGTTGACCCGCCTGCTGCAACCCACCCTGAACGATTCCGCCGCCACCGTCCCATCATCCGAACCCGCCACCTGGCAAAACCGCTCCCAACCCAAAGCCCGACCATGAACCACCCCACCCGCGAAGATCTCGTCGCCCACCTCTACGGCGAACTGCCCCCCGAGCAGCAGACCGAACTCGCCGCCCACCTCCGCGAGTGCGCCGACTGCCAGAAAGTCGCCACCGCCTGGCGCGGGACGATGGCCGAGCTGGACACTTGGCAGCTCCCGGTGTTGCCAGCACGACCGAAAAGCACGCCGGCCTTCTTCGCCCCGTTCGTTCGCTGGGCCGCCGCCGCGTGCCTGGCCGCCGGCCTCGGTTTCCTTGGCGGCCGCTTTTCAGCACCCGCACCCGATGCCGTCGCGCTCAGAGCTGCGCTCGCACCCGAGTTGAGCAAAATCTCCGCCGCCATGGATGCCAAGCTGGCCGAGGACCGGCGCGCCGTGACGGAAATCCTGCGAACCATGCAGACGCAGCGCACCGAGGACTACGCCTCGCTCCGCCGCGCCCTCGAAACCCTCGCGCTCAACACCGAGGACAGCCTGGAAACCGCCCAGCAACAAATTGTGCAGCTCGCCACCTTCACCGAACCAGCGCAGCGTTGACACCATCTCCCATGAAAACCACCGCCCTGTTCCTCACGTTGTGCGCCGCTTCTTGGTCCGCCAGCGCGGATGAAGTTCGCCCACTATCACCGTCACCTCAGCCCACCGGCACGGTCCGTCGCACTGCCGACGAGATCCACCTCGTCGCGCAAAACCGGCCTGCCGAGGCAGAGCGGCCCCCTGCGCGCGGGAATCCTGAACCACGCCCACCCGGCGGCCCCAATCCGCCACCGCCACCCGGACGGGGCGATGCCTTCGGGAAGGACCGGGGTGGCGAGCGGGACGGCAACGCGCGCAGCAGCAGCCACAGCAGCGCCGGCATGTTCCGGATGGAACCCCGCAACCGCGTGGCCCGCCCGGTAATCGTGACCAGCAGACCGTTGCCGGCTGAAGAGCAGGCCCGCGTGGAGGAAGATCTCGGCATCATGGCCCGGCTGCTGGAAAAGGAAATCGAGCGCGAGACCGGTGCTGCCGGCACCCCCAACGCCCTGGGCATTCCGCTCATCACCCGCGTTGACCACCGGGGTCCGGCCGTGCTGCTGCTCGAGGGCTACGGAGCGGTCTTCACCTTTCAGGTGCGCCTGCCATTGCTGCCTCCGCCGGCCCGCAAGGTGGAGAAGCAGCCGGAGCGCCCGGCGGATTCGCCTTGGGAGCGCACGCGACGAGAGCTGTTCGGCCCGCCGGACGGCGGCGGGCGCGAGGGCGACTTCGGCCGGCGTGGCGGCGAAGGCTGGCCCGAGCGCCCGGCGGCGGCCTACGACGCAAAGCGGGTGGAGGGGCTCAAGCAAGTCCTGCTGGCGTCACTCAAACACGCGGCCAACATCCGGCAGCTCAAGTCCGACGACTACGTGACCATCGTCGTGCAGGGGAGCGGGGGGAACGATTCAGCCGAGTTCTTCATGGAGAGCCGCACGATGACCAGCACCAGCGTCAACGGCGAGCGGCCACGCGTCGAGACCTCCATCCGGCGCGAAGGGGGCGAGGGCACCCGCGCGGGACTCCTCACCCTGCGCGCCAAGAAATCCGACGCCGCCGACTTCGCCGCTGGCAAAGTCTCCCCGGAAGAGTTCGCCCGGCGGATTGTGGTGAATCTCAATTAAGCCGGCGCTCCTGCCGCCACCCAATGCATCGTTCCGCCTAAGCGGTCGGCCATCCGCCCAGCGACCACGCCGTGCGCCGAGGCGCTGGAAAACACGCCGGGGACTGGCTTTTGGTTTGCGGGTCCGCAGTTTTTCTGCATCCTGCCCACATGCACGTCCTGCCGCTTTTCCCCGGCGTGTTCTACATTTCCGTTGGCTCCCACTCACTGCTGGCGGGTTGCCCACCGGAGATTGTGAAGGTGCTGATGCAGCGCGGACTGCGCCCCCCGAACTGGATTCTGCTGCCCGACAAGCCCGTGAGCCACGGAGAGTCGCAGGTGGCCGTGGAATTCCCGCTGTATCACCACTTGTTTTTGGGCGGCAAACTGACCGACCGCGAGCCACTGGGACTGCTGGGCAGCGGGCGGCGGGTGCAAGCCGCATACGATTTGCTGGAGCTGACGCTGTTCGGCCCCGACCCGCAGCAACTCACGGAGTGGGGCATGCCCGCCGCACAAGCAGAAGCCCTGGCCCGGGAGACCCGCTCGTTCCAACTCAAGGACAAGCTCGGCAAAGTCATCCCGCTGGATGCGATGGTGCGGACGCAGGTGCTGGAGGAAACCCCGGTTGATCTGGGCTGGTGCTGCGTCCGGCGGGTGGAGTGCAACCGTTTCGAAATCGCCGTGGGGGGAAACACGAGAGAGTTCGACCTCACGCCCATCCACGAGCAGGTCCCGCCGTATCCGGTGAACACCGACCTGACCGCCACCACGCTCGTGCAATTCGGCGTCGAGGTGCTGGGGGGCTCGACCGGATTTAGCGCGACGCAGGCCTCCTCGGGCTTTGCCCTGTGCCACAACGGGAACTACCTGCTCGTGGACGCCATCCCCTATCTCAACGCCCATCTGCGGGCGCGCGGGATTGCGCGGAACCAGGTGCACGGGATCTTCCTCAGCCACATCCACGACGACACTGCAACTTCATCTCGCTGCTTCAATACAACCGGCGGATCAGCGTGCTCACCACCCCGGTGATCTATCGGATGATGCTGCGCAAGCTGAGCCTCCTGCTGGACCACGCGGAGACGAGCCTCGAGAGTTATTTCACGTTCGTGCCGCTGCAAACCGGCGTGGAAACCAACTTTTACGGCCTGCGCATCACGCCGTTTTACTCCAGCCACAGCATCCCGACCATCGGGGCGCTCTTCGCCACGCAGCAGGGTGGCGTGGACTGCCGGATCATCTTCACCAGCGACACCCAGGCGCTGACAGATTTGAAGCGGCTCCAGCGCACCGGGGTCATCACGCAAGAGCGCTACCTCGAAATCGCCGACCTCTATCGCCAGCCGGCGCAACTGCTGCTGGCCGATGGCGGTGAAGGCCAGATCCACGGCGATCCCAATGACGCCGTGGCCTCGCCGGCCGAACGCATCGTCTTCCTGCACCTGGACAATCTGCCGCAGAAATTCCAGGCGCATTTCTGCACGGCGACCAGCGGCAAGCGCTTCAACCTCCTGCGCGGCAGCACCGACTACAACCTCACCCGCACCATCGAGTTTCTGCTGGAATACTTCCCCAGCCTGCCACCGGTCTGGATCTCCCACCTGCTCTCCAACCAGCAGGTTCTCAGCTACAACGCCGGCGACATCATCATCCGCGAGGGCACCCGCTCGGAAGGCTTCGTCTTCATGATCCTCACCGGCTACGCACAGGTGGTGCACCACGATGGCGAACGCCGGCAGTTCCTGGCCCAGATGGAGGCAGGCGAGCTGATCGGCGAGATGTCCGTCATCATGGGCCACGGCCAGCGCAATGCCTCCGTGGTCGCGCTGAGTCCGGTCACCGTCACGGCCTTCGCGGAGGACTCCTTCCGCGAATTCATCCGGCAACAGCAATACGAAGCCCGGCTCAAGTCACTGTGGCAGAAGCGGGAATTGCTCCAGAACTTTCCCTACCTGCGCGCCTTGCAGCAGCCCGTGCTGCGCGAACTCGCCAACCAGATCACGCTCGAAACGCGGCCCGCCGCCACCGGCCCAGTGCCGGTCCAGCGCTACTGCGACGCGGGCAGCCTCATGCTGCCCTTGGGCGAAGGCTTGGAACTGAGTCGCGCCGGCCGGCGCGAAACCATCGAGCCCAACGCCGCCCCCATCCTCAGCGCCCCCGACCTGGACCTGCTCACGGAGGCGGAGTTTCAGTATCTTCTGCTGCACGCGCGGGATGCCGAAGGATTGCGCCAGCGCATCCCCGCGTTCCGCTTTTTCTGGGTGGAAACGCTTGGCCTGCCCTTGCCCCGGCCCTCCGGTTCAGGGAGGAAATCCATGGCCTGCCAATGACTGCTATGTCAGCCCTGCACCGGAAGGGGAGGGAGCCGGATTAGGATCAAGATTAGGATTACGAGCCGGACGGAGCGCCACGGCCCGGACTCCTGCTCTGCCTTTGGATCGGTTCATGGGTAGCCACCACGACTTGCGCGCCGCGCATTGGGGCCATGCACCCGTGCCGGCGACTTGCAGTCGCCGCGTTGCGGGTGGATTGCTCGAATGGCCTCGAACTGTCGTAACCCACGGACGGCGGCTGGAAGCCGCCGGCACAGGTTCATGGGTAGCCGCCACGGATCAAAGCCCGCGCATTGGAACCATGAACCAAAGGCTGAAGACCCAAAGATGAGGGGCGGACAAAGATGGGCTTTGGAATCTTTGTCCGCCCCAAATCTTTGGGTCCTTATCAGGCGCTTCATGGGTAGCCACCACGGCCCGCAAGCCGCGCACTGGGGCCATGCACCCGTGCCGGCGACTTGCAGTCGCCGCGTTGTGGGTGGATTGCTCGAAGCGCCCTCGAACTACAGTTGCCCACGGACGGCGGCTGGAAGCCGCCGGCACAGGTTCATGGAGAGCCGCCACGGATCAAAGCCCGTGCATTGGAACCATGAACCGCCGAAGGTTTCCCGCAGATTCAAGGCGACCACAGATGGAAAATCCCATCTGCGGTCGCCTTGAATCTGCGGGAGGTTCATGGAGAGAGCCGGGGTGAGGGAGAACGGCCACCCCCATTCCATACCGGCTGCAAAAAAATGAGATGCGCCCCCGTCGGTAATTGCGAGTGGGGTGAGCCCGGGTTGCTGCCGTTACGGTTTCTTCTTCCCCTTCTTCGCCGGGGCGTCTGCCGGGGCTTCGCCGTATTGCGGCAGGTGTGGCCAAGGGATGGCGTTCGCGCGCTTGGCCCAAGTTTCCCACTTCGCGAGGAGTTCCTTCAGCTTCGCGGGTTCGGCGCTGGCGAGGTCGCGGGTTTCGGTGCGGTCGGCGGCGAGGTTGTAGAGTTCCCACTTCCCGCCGGGGCCTCGGGCGACGAGTTTCCAGTCGCCTTCACGCACGGCACGGTTGCCTTCGTGCTCCCAGAAGATGGGCTGTGTGCGCGGGAGCGGTTTGTTCTCGAACGCGGCGCGGAGGCTCACGCCTTCCATCGGAGCAATGTGCTCGGCGTTCAGTTCGGCAGGATACTTTGCGCCCGCCAGATCAACGGCCGTGGCCATCAGGTCAATGAGGTGGCCGGGCTGATGACGGAGTTCGCCGCGTGCGGAAATCCCCTTCGGCCAGTGCGCGACGAGCGGGGTGCTGATGCCGCCTTCGTGGACCCAATGCTTGTATTCGCGGAACGGTGTGTTGCTCACGTTCGCCCACTCGCGACCGTAGCCGATGTAAGTGTCCGCGCCGCCGGGCAGGACGCCGTAGCCTTGGCGCACCGGGTAGCCGTCGCGGGTCTGCGTGGGAATCATGGCAGGCTGGAGGTAGTCCTTGGCCAGCGGCGGAAGTGTGGGCTGATCCGCGCGCGGGGTGGCGGGGCGTTGCGTGCCGCGGCCCATGCCTTCGGCGCAACCGCCGTTGTCTTGGAGGTAACAGATGAGCGTGTTCTCGAACTGCCCGCGCGCCTTCAGCTCGGCGATGATGCGCCCGATGCCCTGGTCCATGCAGTCAATCATCGCGGCATACACTTCCATGCAACGCGTCTCGAAGGCCTTGTCCGTCACGTCCGCCCACGCGCCGGACGCGGGCGTGAGCGGCCACTTCGGGTCCACGAGGCCGAGCTGTTTGGCCTTCGTCCACCGCGCGGCGCGGATGGGTTCGTAGCCGCCGTCGTAGCGGCCTTGGTATTTGGCAATGTCGTTTTGCTTCGCGTGCATGGGCCAGTGCGCGGCGGTGTAGGCCACATACATGAAGAAGGGCTTGTCCGCCGACTGCTGCGTGTGCTCGCGGATGAACCGCACGGCGTGGTCGCTGATGGCGTCGGTGTAATAATACTCGGCGGGGCGATACTCGGGGTCGGCGTGCGGCGAGATGAATTGGTTGTCGCGCGTGAGCGTGTTGGGGTCGAAGAAGCTGCCCGCGCCGTGGATGGTGCCGTAGAAGCGGTCGAAGCCGCGCTGGAGCGGCCAGTTGTGCTTCGAAGGGTTCTGCCGGTCGGGAGTCAACGGCGTGACGTGCCACTTGCCGACGAGGTAGTTGCGGTAGCCGGCGGGCTTGAGCGCTTGGGCGATGGTGATGCAGTTCCGGTTCAAATCGCCTTGGTAGCCGGGGCCGCTTTTCTTGCTGTCCACCATGTGCCCGATGCCGGCCTGGTGCGGGTAAAGCCCCGTGAGCAGGGACGCGCGCGTGGGACAGCAGCGCGCGGTGTTGTAGAACTGCGTGAAGCGCAGTCCACCCGCCGCGAGCGCGTCAAGGTGCGGCGTGGCAATCTCGCTGCCGTAACAGCCGAGGTCGGAGAACCCCATGTCATCGGCGAGGATGTAAATGAGGTTGGGCTTCGCGGCGGCGGCGGCGGCGATGCCCCAAATCCCGAGTCCCACGCTCCAAAGAATCGCCAAGCCCCAAGCCCCAAGCCGAAGCCGCTTTGGTCCGATGATGGTTGGAGCTTGAGATTGGGAGCTTGGGGGTTGGCGCTTTTGCATGGCTTTGAGGACGGCGAGCGTGCCAGCGGGGTTTTGGACGCGCCATCGCGGAAATCCACCGATGGCTATCGGGCAAACACCGGGGGAGCGGGATTAGGATCAAGATTATGAGCAGGAGTATGAGGGCTGCCACATTCTCCTTTCCAAGCGAGGCGGAAACCGCATTCTCCGCCGAACTTTCCGCCTGCCCGTAAAGCGGCGGGCCATTGCCATGCTGCCATTTGCGCTGACGATTTTCACGGGAGCCTTCCTGCTCTTCCTGGTCCAACCCCTCATCGGCAAATACATCCTGCCGTGGTTCGGGGGCACCCCGGGCGTTTGGACCACGTGCATGCTGTTCTTCCAACTGGTGCTGCTGGGCGGCTATGCCTATGCGCATTTCGTCTCCCGGTGGCTCAAGCCACGTCAACAGGCGGTGGTGCATCTGGTGCTGCTCGTCGCGGCGGTGGCGGTGCTGCCGATTACCCCGGCGGACCATTGGAAACCGCAGTCTGTGGACTCGCCCATCGGGCACATCCTGCTGCTGCTCGGCGCGAGCATCGGCCTGCCCTACTTTGTGCTCTCGACCACGGGCCCGCTGATGCAAGCGTGGTTCGCACGCTTGCACCCGGACCGGTCCCCATACCGGCTGTATGCGCTGTCGAACATCGGTTCGCTGCTCGCGCTGCTGGGGTTCCCGTTCCTCTTCGAGCCCGTGCTGGCGAGGAAGGTGCAGGCGGACTACTGGGGCTGGGGGCTGGTAGTGTATGCGCTGTCCGCCGCGTGGTGTGTGTGGCTGCTCTGGAAACGGGGAGTCGCCGATGAACTGCCCGCCCAAGGCACGACGCTTGCCGAGGAGGAGCCGGTGGCGATGCCGTCGCTGCGCCAAAAATTTCTCTGGCTGGCCTTGCCTGCCTGCGCTTCGGCGCTGTTGCTGGCCACGACCAACAAGCTGTGCCAGGACGTGGCGGTGATTCCCTTCCTGTGGGTGCTGCCATTGAGCCTGTATCTGCTGACGTTCATCCTCTGCTTCGATGCGCAGCAGTGGTATTGGCGGCCGCTCTTCCTGCCCGCGATGCTGGGGTGCTTCGGCTGGCTGATCTACGTGCTGGCCAACATCAACTCCATCGGCATCGGCTGGCAGGTGGCGGCGTTCTGTCTCACGCTGTTCGTCAGTTGCATGGTGTGTCACGGCGAGCTTTATGCGCTGAAGCCGCACCCGCGCTGGCTGACGGGCTTTTATCTGATGATCTCGCTGGGCGGGGCGGTGGGTGGGTTCCTTGTGGCAGTCGTCGCGCCGCACGTGTTTGACACTTACGCGGAACTGGCCTGGTCCTGTGGAGCTTGCGCGGTGCTGGTGTGGCTCGTTTGCCTGCCCAACTGGCGGGTGCCGGACTTTCAGTGGTGGCGCTTCCACGCCTGGCTGGCTGGCTCGCTGCCCGCGCTGGCAATCTGCCTCGCTTTTTACATCCAGAGCCACGAGCGGGACAACCTGATCGAGTCCACGCGCAACTTCTACGGGGCCATGTCCGTGTTGCAATACGGCGACGACACTCCCGGCTCGCGCTATTTGCTGCTCCAGCACGGCCGGATCACGCACGGCTTTCAACTCACCGCCCCGGAGCACCGCCGGCGCATCACCTCTTATTACGGCGAGAAGAGCGGCGTGGCCCTGGCCATTCTGAACTTCCCCCGGAAGGAAAAGCGCATCGGGGTCGTGGGCTTGGGCACCGGCACACTGGCCGCATTTGGGCAAAAGGGGGATTACGTCCGGATTTACGAGATTAACACCGAGGTGAAGCGCCTCGCGACCTCGCGCTTCACCTTCGTCAACGACACCATCACCAACGGGGCCACGGTGGACATCATCATGGGCGACGCCCGTCTCTCCATGGAGCGCGAGCAACCTCAGAAGTTCGATGTGCTCGCGCTCGACGCGTTCAGCAGCGATGCCATTCCAGTCCACCTGCTGACCAAGGAGGCCGTGCAAATCTATCAGAAACACCTGGCTCCCGATGGCGTGCTGGCAGTGCATATCTCCAACCGCTATCTCAATCTGGAGCCTGTGGTGGCCAATCTGGCCAAGGAATTCGGCTACGCCACGGTGACCGTGGAGGACAGTAACACCGCCGAGGAATGGTGGATCTACACTTCAACCTGGGTGCTGCTCTCGAAGAACAAGCCGGTGATCGAAGCGATCGCCAGCGTCTCCACGCCAGAAGCCAAGGAGCAAAGCCACAAGCCGGTTCCGCTGTGGACCGACGACTACGCGAGTCTCATCCCAATCATGTCGTGGTAAGGGCCGAAAGGCTTGCTTGCCCAGCTCGGCGAAGTGGCCCGACCGCGCCCCGCCTCGGCCAAGGTTGGCCTTGTTTCGGCACCCGACACTCACCGCCTCCGCGCCATGCGAACAGTGCCGAGGCCAGCCGAGAACCGCGACTCAAGTGTGACAAGCGCCATTAAGTTGAGACACGGTGGCGCACTTTGGGTGTGCGATTGAACGGTTCAATCCGGTTTTCCACGCTGAACCATCTCCCTAACTCCACTGTTTATAGCAGGTTGCGGAATACGAGCCGCTGCTGGCACTGATGATGCTGGGTCAGCATGTAGCTTTAATAAATAAACTCTATGGCAAAAGTCTTGGGCATTGATTTGGGCACCACGAACTCCTGCATGGCCGTGATGGAAGGGGGCGAACCCCTCGTGTTGGAGAACTCCGAGGGCAAACGCACCACTCCGTCGGTCGTCGCCTTCACCAAGTCCGGCGAGCGCGTCGTGGGCGAGGCCGCCAAACGGCAGGCCGTGACCAACCCCCGCAACACGGTTTATTCCGTGAAGCGGTTCATGGGCCGCAAGTTTGCCGAGGTGCAGGAGGAGATTAAGCGCGTTCCCTACAAGGTGGTCCGCGCCGCCAACGGCGACGCCGCCGTGGAAGTCGAAGTGGACGGCAAGCCCCAGCAGTTCAGCCCGCCCGAAATTTCCGCGATGATTCTCGCCAAGCTCAAGGCCGACGCCGAGACGCGCCTGGGCGAGACCATCACCCAGGCGGTCATCACGGTCCCGGCCTATTTCAACGACTCCCAGCGGCAGGCCACCAAGGACGCGGGCAAGATCGCCGGTCTGGATGTCCTGCGCATCATCAACGAACCCACCGCCGCCTCGCTCGCCTACGGCCTCGACCGCAAGAAGGACGAGAAGATCGCGGTGTATGACCTCGGCGGCGGCACCTTCGACATCAGCGTGCTGGAAATTGGCGACGGCGTCTTCGAGGTCAAGGCCACGAACGGCGACACCCACCTCGGTGGTGACGACTGGGACAACCGCGTGATGGACTGGATTCTCGACGAGTTCAAGAAGGACTCGGGCATTGACCTGCGCAAGCAGCCGGACGCCCTCCAGCGCATCAAAGAAGAGGCTGAAAAGGCGAAGATCGCCCTCTCCAGCTCGCAGGTCTATGACATCAACCTGCCCTTCGTGACCGCCGACGCCAGCGGCCCGAAGCACATCTCCACCAAGCTCACCCGCGCCAAGATGGAGCAGCTCTGCGACGAGCTCTTCGAGCGCACCATCAAACCGGTGAAGGATTGCATGAACGACGCCGGCCTCAGCGCCGACAAGATTGACGAGCTCGTGCTCGTGGGCGGCATGACCCGCATGCCCCGCGTCGTCGAGACCGCGCGTGCGCTCGTGAACAAGCCCCCGCATCAGGGCGTGAACCCGGATGAAGTCGTCGCCGTCGGCGCGGCCATCCAGGGCGGCGTGCTCAAGGGCGACGTGAAGGACGTGCTCCTGCTGGACGTGACCCCGCTCTCGCTGGGCATCGAAACCTTGGGCGGCGTGTTCACGCGCCTCATCGAGCGCAACACCACCATCCCGACGCGCAAGTCGGAAATCTTCTCCACCGCGAGCGACAGCCAGCCCGGCGTCGAGATCCATGTGCTGCAAGGCGAACGCCAGTTCAGCCGCGACAACAAGACCATCGGCAAATTTCACCTCACGGACATTCCGCCCGCGCCGCGTGGCGTGCCGCAGATCGAAGTGACCTTCGACATTGATGCCAACGGCATCCTCCACGTCAGCGCCAAGGATCTGGGCACCGGCAAGGAGCAGAAGATCACCATCACCGCCAGCAGCGGCCTGTCCAAGGAAGAGGTCGAAAAGATGCGCCGGGACGCCGAGGCCCACGCCGAGGAAGACAAGGCCAAGCGTGAAGAAATCGAAACCCGCAACGAGACCGACAGCGTGGTCTATCGCTCCGAGAAGCTCCTGAAAGACAACGGCGACAAGCTTGACGGCACGGCCAAGTCCAAAATCGAGGACGCCGTGAAGCAGGCCCGCGAAGCCCTCTCCGGCACGGACGCCAACAAAATCCGCGAGGCCCGCGACAAGCTCAACGAAGCAGTGCAGGCCGCCTCCGAACAGCTCTACAAGGCCGCCGCCGAGCAGGCCCAGGCAGGCAAGGCCGCCGGTGCCGCTCCCGGCCCCGAGCCCAAAGCTGAGAAGGACCAAGGCCCGGTCATCGACGCCGAGGTCGTGGATGAGAAGAAAAAGTAACCGCACTGCCCCCTCCGTCCACTACGGCTCTCCCTTCACCAACAACTTTTCCCGCCGCGGGTGCGGCGGGATTTGATTCGCAGTAAATCAAACAACCAAACCAAACAGAAACACACCATGGCACTAAACGTGAAACCCCTCGGCGACCGCGTCCTCGTGGAAGCGGCAGAGGAAAAAGAAGCAAAGAAGGGCGGCATCATCATCCCCGACACCGCCAAAGAGAAGCCGCAAGAGAGCATTGTTCGCGCCCTCGGCACCGGCAAGACGGACGACAACGGCAAGAAGGTTCCCTTCGAAGTCGAAGTCGGTGACCGCGTGCTCGCCAGCAAATACGGCGGCACCGAGATCAAGATCGACGGCAAGGAATACAAGATTCTCAGCAGCGACGACATCCTCGCTGTCATCAAGTAATTCCGGCCCAAACCATTAACCCAGAAAACAGCAACTACTATGGCAGCAAAACAACTCCTGTTCGATGAAGCCGCGCGTCAGACCCTCCTCCGGGGCGTCTCCAAGCTCGCGAAGGCCGTCGCCGCGACCCTCGGCCCGAAAGGCCGCAACGTCGTGATCGACAAAAAGTTCGGTTCTCCGACCGTCACCAAGGACGGTGTCACGGTCGCCAAGGAAATCGAACTCGCGGACGCCTACGAAAACATGGGCGCCCAGATGGTTCGCGAAGTCGCCAGCAAGACCAGCGACTCCGCCGGTGACGGCACCACCACGGCCACGGTCCTCGCGGAAGCCATCTTCCGTGAAGGCCTCAAGCACGTGACCTCCGGGGCGAACCCGATCGGCATCCAGCGCGGCATTCAGAAGGCCGTGGACGCCGCCGTCGCGCACCTCGACAAGATCGCCAAGAAGGTCAAGGACAAGGAAGAGATCAAGCAGGTCGCGACCGTCTCCGCCAACTGGGACTCTACCATCGGCGAGATCATCGCTGACGCGATGGACAAGGTCGGCAAGGACGGCACCATCACGGTCGAAGAGGCGAAGTCCATTGAGACCACCCTCGACGTCGTCGAAGGCATGCAGTTCGACAAGGGCTATCTCAGCCCCTACATGGTGACCAACGCGGACACCATGGAAGCCAAGCTCGAGGACGCCTACGTGCTCCTCTTCGAGAAGAAGATCAGCTCCCTCAAGGACATGCTCCCGCTCCTCGAGAAGGTTGCCAAGGTCGGCAAGCCCATGCTCATCATCGCCGAGGAAGTCGAAGGCGAAGCCCTCGCGACCCTCGTCGTGAACAAGCTCCGTGGCATCCTGAACGTCGTGGCCGTCAAGGCCCCCGGCTTCGGTGACCGCCGCAAGGCCATGTGCGAAGACATCGCGATCCTCACTGGTGGCAAGTTCATCAGCGAAGACCTCGGCCTCAAGCTCGAGAACCTCGAACTCACCGACCTCGGCCGTGCCAAGAGCATCGTCGTGGACAAGGAGAACACCACCATCGTCGAAGGCGCTGGCAAGTCCTCCGAGATCCAGGGCCGCGTGAACCAGATCCGCCGTCAGATTGAC